>Ga0207879_100057_pt1 | contig 267883 bp, 294 predicted proteins | sample LinPmetageLP24_FD_184045 | JGI IMG/M metagenome (GOLD analysis project Ga0207879, IMG submission 184045) | Marine viral communities from the Pacific Ocean - LP-24 (SPAdes) | ecosystem: Environmental > Aquatic > Marine > Oceanic | place: Pacific Ocean | collected 2009-08-30
TGTAATGGGCACGTGGCAATAGTCGGTAATATAAGGACGAGTTAGGCATATTCAGCTAACGCTGAATATTGTGATCTTTTGGTTCAGTTAACGTAGTTGGTGTGAGCCTAACCTCAGCTCTGTTACACCACTGGTGGTCTCGATGTTATTTCACGTAGTACTCCCGCGGACAGCGGGAAATTTTTCGTTATCAATCTTCCCGACAAGGAGATTGGCGGACAGAAAATCTATGATGGCTCTGTCCGCCCATATTAGATGGGAATTCGGAGGCAAAGGAGGCAGTATTCTGCGAGATGAATTCCGTAGCACGAGTGTCACTTTTTGATAGTTAGAAATATTGTCAGTTGCTCCAGAACATATATTGCCTAGCCTATAATATTTAGACCATTTGCCATACAGTGTCATTATTAAAGTACTACCTCTAAATGTGCGACATGTGCTCTGTGTATGGAAGATAAGATAAGTAGATGTACGAAGCTTTCACGCTCAGTTGGCAATCACAGAGATCTGGTTGAATCACTAAGCGGCGTGGCTCAAGCGTTGCCTGAGAACCAGAGTCATTTCCGACGAGAATTGTTATCATCGTACCCTTCACTGGCGGTCATGGAGATTTTAGCCTATGTTTAGTGTCGATATTGACGGATAAGTCGCGTGGAATATATAACAAAATTATGAGTTTCAATTCATTAGCCGAAAAATTGAATATCTAGATCTATGGCTCGCATGTCCGCATGTCACTTCTGCGAATCTTCCTTCATGCTCTTTTGCACCCACTCAAGGTAAGGCGCCGCCTGGCCGGCGATCTCTTCGTTGCTTTGATTCAGCATGTCTAGGAACGTATTCCTCGTAGGGACATGACGGCCATTTTCAAAGCCAGGACGCTTTAGTAACGTATACATCCAGCTCTTTACAGCAGGGAACTCTTCCAAGTTGATGCCAGACCAGTCTAGATGGAGTCAGAGACATGGAACAACCCATAAGCTGAGGGAAGATCCTTACGAGCAGCCGACGCCCACCCCCAGCAGGCAATATCAGCAATGGTAACTTTGTCACCGACGATGTAGCCAGAGGCGGACTTCTTGAGGTGATCGTCAAGTGTGCGATAGAGGCGACGAGTCTCGGTCACATAGCGGGTGATGCCGTACTCGATCTTCGTAGGCGTGAAACCTATGTGATAATGAGTATACATTCCTCGGGGGAGCTCGAATGTCTGATTCTATTAACTTACGATTGAAGTGAACTGCCTGACCTTGCATAGGCCCCAGACCACCCATTTGCCACATCAACTGTACAAAATTGTTAGTCTGAAGCTTTTCCCCAGGCATTTGGTATAACAAATGAAAAATCTCGCAACACAAACCCAATTGTTGACTTCCCAATACTCTCGAGAACCACGGGGGTATGATAACTGGTGGTCCTTATCATAGCGATGGACCAGATACTGCAGTATGCTTCCACTTTCGAAGATGCGAATCTGCTCGCCGTCATCGAAGGTGTCTGTTAGTGCTGGAATACGGCCATTGGGGTTGATTTCTAAGAACCATGGTTCTTTCTGGGTATTTTTGGAGATATCAATCTTTGTAACCTTGTAAGGTAAACCTAGCTCTTCCAGTAGAATAGATGCCTTGATGCCATTGGCTGTGCTGGCGCTGTACAAGTGAATATTGGGCTTGCCGGTGGTAGCCATTTTGGTTCGAAAAATGGAAGAAAATGAAGGGAATTGCCAAGGTGATAGAGAGCCTTTAGAAGTCTGTTTATTTATGGGATCGGAATGATTCTTGAGTCTGATTAAGGATAGCAGTGAGCAATGCAGGAGGATTTTTACAAGTGAGTTGATCTTTGTACCTAGATGCCTATATGTGATCGCATCATCGTCCTGCCATGTATCATCAACTTGCCAATCTCTTTAGGGGAAGAATGTGAGATTTTTCAGCAGGAATCTAGACTTAAATGATGACAAAGTAACACTTATCATGCTGTCGGCTTTAAGAACTAAGTTCGACACAGCTTACCAACCTTCATGTGAGAATAAAGCCCAAACTTGGCTTTGGTTGATCTAGACGGCAATTAGAGTTTCGGTAGCCATCAATGTTTTGGTGGGGCCGTTAGCCTGCGGGCTTTGCCCAAGAAATCCGGCGGAGTCAGTCCGACCCATGCCAAAGACCGCGACTCAGCTCATATACTTGTGTTTGTCATGATAGTTCGGATGAAGGACTGGTTGGTCATGTTTGATTACTGACTCTGACAATTTATTGTATTTGAACGCACGATATATATCCCGCATTCACTCAGTTTTCACAAATCGACTTTTCTTGTCACATCACTCCGCGTGTCAGACTCGTGAAGAATTACACAAGTTGTAACAATGACACTCAAACTTTACGGGACTGTCACCTCCGCCTGTACGCAGAGAGTGATTCTCGTGCTGCATGAGCTGGACATCAAGTATGATTTCATCCCTGTTGCTCTGATGAAAGGAGAACACAAGGTGAGCCACATTTACCCAGCTGAGTTTTTGAGACGCCGCTCAGATGGAAAAACAATAGGATACAAAATACACCAAAGATGTCCATCCTTTTGGACGCATCCCAACTCTCAAGGATGGCGACTTTCAGCTCTTTGAATCCCGAGCTATATGCCGGTATCTCGTGTCGAAATTTGGGGGCAACAGCGCCCTATTTTCCGCCAAGGAAGCAGATTCTGTTCATATCGGTACTCTGGAGCAAGCCATTAGCATCGAATACTCCTATTTTGATCCCCAGGTCAAGGCATTATGCTATGAGCACGTGTTCAAAGGGTCAGCTTCATATCTGGGATGGGCATCTTGATCAACGCTGACTTCACGATGTGTAGCTATTTAGGCAAAGGCGCTGCTAATCCCGAGGAGGTTGAGAAGGCCACGGGTATCCTGACAACCTGCCTGGACTATTATGAGTCTTTGCTCAGCAAGCAGAATTACCTAACCGAACAGGTAAGTCACCGTGTACTAGGAGTCGGCGTCCGGTACTAATGCAATAAAGGAGTTTGGTTTGGTTGATATCTTCGTCATGCCATGGTTTCCGTGGTTTTATGTCCTCAAATTCGATGATCTGATATCCAAGAGACCTAATTTCGAGGCCTGGTGGAAACGAGTGACAGCTCGTCCTTCTTGGCAGCTGGTCCAGGAGTTACAGCCAAAGACGCAGTGATTATGAGAAATCTTGCTTGCGACGTGGATAGCAGCCCTTGGTGTTCTAAAGCCCCTTAGGTAGCTCTCTATACAACCAGGAATAGACAGAGTCTTGAGTTAATTCTACATCATTAATCTGCACGTGAAAGGACCTGACTATGTGGCATACAATCTCAGCCAGAATTTTGGATGACTCTAATTTGCCATATGAGATGCAGAAAAGCCCATCCAAACAACGTCATGCGAGTAGGAAACGACACATATTATGCCCACTATATAACGCCGCCACCAGACTCTTACCGTACTGACATGATGAGCTGCATGACCAGAGGGAAGAAAGCTGACGTGATAAGCTACATGACCAGGAGATAGAAAGCCTGTAATGTAGTGAGCAGCAAGCGTTTGCCACTTGCCCATGACGTGTATGCCCATTCGGTACATGCTGCCTTAAGCACGGTGTTAAGCACCTCTGTTTCTTTTGTCTTCGGTCTTCATTCTTTGCAGCGAAATAATCCATTAAAATACTAGCAAACTCTAAGATGAACCAGCTTTGAAGTATCAAGACCATGCCCCCGGAAGGGTTCGCCTCGTACACCTCAAAAAGTGTTACCGAGCGAGATTTGATGTCAACAACTCCATGCGAGCTCTGCATTTTAGGCGAGTGACTAGCTTTCGGCTTGCCTGGGGTTTAGATTTAGGAGCACTCCTTGGAAATAGGTAAGCTTTAGATCACTTATGTAAGCACAACGTACTCTCGATTCTATTCCGAGAAGAAGCTGTGAAAGTAACTATTTTATATGACTCAGTCGAGGAAATAATTGAGTTCGTAGTAAGACGAAGATCCTGAAAACGACACTGGGGCGTTTCACAGGCGACTTCCAGTTAGGTGCGGGGTAATATTCAGCGAACATAACCCCACAATTGCTGTATCGTTTGCCGTGCTTCGAGACTCAAACAATTGATTACTGTTTGCTGGTAACTCCACCTAAAATTGTAAGTCGTGCGTTGATATACTCGTCTTTGTTCAAGAATACTAACATCGGTGTATGATTTTGTTTGCAGCCTAAAATTATAGTTGAATGCGGCATTGTGTTGCAACAAAGAAATCTGCCAGCGAATTGGCAACTAAAACCCTGGTCCGTAGGACATAGGATTGGCAGCAATCGAGCCAAAAATTCCGAACTTCGACATTGTTATTGCTACCTCAGTGCTCTAAAATTCTCGGACTCGTGAAACAAGAAACATGGCGCAAAAGGGCGGGAGAACATCTCCTGGGACAAGCCCGAAGAAAATTAGCAAAAAGGATACATCTGCGAAAGGTCGAAGAAAGTACAAAAAGCTGGCGCTGGCTGCTGAAAATGCGGTAGCTGAAGCTGGAGCAGAGCAGGAAGGAGGCGGGAAGAAAGACAAACAGCGAGAGATTGAAGAGAAGCAGTTGGATGGTGACGGAGAAATGGGCGATGATGGAGCAGCTTTGGGTCAAATTGACATTGGGGAAAGACATGCTATCAATGAGTTCAAGCTCGGTCACGTCATTGTAACAGCGACGCACGAAGCACATTTCGAGGATCTTTCCCTGAAGCCAGCTGAGAGGACATCTGGTCAAGACCGCCAAGTTTCGTATACGAGATATGGCCCCGTCTACTCAAAGCCGAGAAAGCTTGTGATTATCGCTCGATACCCAGAGCATATGCTATGCTTGCCTATCTACACGAACAGGCAAACCGGTCTTCGAAACAAAGAAAATAAAGAGCACTATATGGGCGTCAGAGATGCACAATATTACGGGGGCGAAAAGAATGAAGCACCTCATGGCCCCTGTCTCATCGTTCAGAGGCCGCTGTCACCGGGAATAAAAAAAGACGATATCAGTGTACTCAGTGATAAGGCTTATATTCATATTACTCGACCAGGTCAGTACATGTCCCAAGTCTCTGAGTGACTTCCCTGTGGGGCGGAGACTCCCGATTCTGTATCTACAATGTTCAGGCCTCTTTCTTCTTAGATGCACGGATGCTAATATGCTCAAATATACATTTAGAATGCTTCCTGTACGTCAATAATTGCAAAATTGAAAGCTTGATGAAAAAGACCGACCTGGAAAGGCTCATCAAGTTGTACAAAAAGTTTGGACCAGACGTGGATGCAATGCCAGCTGCTCGACAGCCACCAAAGGACCGTACTTGACGAGGTAGGCGGGCACTTGGGACATCCAGCGCGACTTAGTACAATTTTACTTCTCTATATATCCTCATCTCCAGGATGACTTGTCTATTTATGTTGAGCGAACTTGACTTCCTCAAGATTTGCACTTATTTCCACCATCCTGCACTTGAAATGTAACGTCAATCCTCCATATGTATCTTGAGTTGAGAAATATCCCATTCCATAGATGATGTCCGAGATTTGTAGCTCGGTCAAATGATTCTGCGCCACTAAGATGGATGGATGCCTTCTCGATATCTGGCCAGATATCAATGACCCGAGCTGAAAAAATTTCGTACGCCCGAAACATGAAATATGAGAAGTACTGTAAGGCACCGCTTTCATCACTTCAAATTCTCTTAAAGAATGATGCTTGCTTTGAAAATTAAGAGGACAAAGCGTACTCGGGCCTGAATTCCTTGTCTTGTCATGACTGACATGGACAAAGGTGACCCGTAAACTGGCTCGAGGACTGGTGTTGGCGTTGCAATGCTTAAAATTTGGTGCATACTATTATAATATCTTTGTTATCTTTGCGACACTGCTGGAGACGATATTACTGCCATTTGGAACCTTCCACAATACCATTCTGGTACAGTAGGTCCCCTCTCGATGTTTCCAAAGACAGCAAAGGGTTCAAAGAACTCTTCAAAAGAAGCCAGGAATGCGTCGAGAAAAAGCAAGCCAATTGTGAACCAGTTTCTAAGAAAGTCACCTAGAAATTCATCTAAGGCCAAGATTGGCTTGACACAGAAACTCATCTCAGAGAGGGCTGCCCACTGCAAAAAAGTTCCAACGACAAAGGGTGCGCTGACCCGAGCAGAGAGGCAAAACTCTTCTACGAGACCGGGGTTTTCAGCAGTTAAACCAGACGCGGATAGAGCTACACCAGGAATGATCGATCATTATGCAGACTACATTTCCCCAATATACACGCCATTACCAAAAGCGACTATAATCCGGGCTAAAAAAACCGAAGAGGATGTGAAACAAATTGGCCAAGTATTAGAACCTCAACAGTTCAAGCTTGGCCTTATTATTTCCGTTGCATCTCACGAAGAAGTGTATCAGGATCCCAAAAATAAGCTCAAACTCCAACCTACACGTGAGCAAACACTGACTCATCTGGGCTGGGTCTACTCGAAGGCTAGGAAGATCGTAGTCATGTCTCGTTTCGCGCAGCATTTGGTTGGGCTTCCAATATTTTCCCACGGAGGGAAAGGACTCGAGAAGAAGGAGAGGTCGGAATTTGTTGGTATCAGAGATATTCAGTACTTCAAGCGAACGCCTACAGATTCATTTCATCCGAACTTGTTGAGTCATCGGCTTCCACCATTTACTCGGGTCGCCAAGAATCATTGGTCAGTTATCAATAGCGACTCTTATGTCCAGTTCACACGCCCGCTGTCTTTCGCATATAATACTCGATGCACCATAGAAGGACACCTCCGAGATCAAGATCTACATAGTCTGATCAACCTCGCCAACAGTAAGAGACCGTCATTTTCGGCAAATCCAGCTGCGAGAACCGCACCGAAGCTTCGCTTCAAGACCAGTGGAGGCTGAGTCGTCGGTCTAGTGTAGAAATTGGATTGCTTGAACGATCATAATGATAATTTTCACATCAAATGTAATCGAGTTTCCATCTTATGATTTGCGGATCTTCTCAAAATTATTTTTGCAGCGTATGCGTGCGCTCATATTGTAAGTAAACAACTAGAAAGTCGCCCATCGGACATTTACACGCGGGAACAACTTCTGCAGCGTTCTATATAAGCACCAGAAGTATTTGGCAGGTAACAACTAAGTAAGAGTAATATAAAACCCTCTTGTAGGATGAAGATCAACTAAGTAAATATGTGATTTTCGATTTTGTGGGACATTCTTACCCAAAGTGTAATGAATCGGATATTACCTTCAGAACTGAGAATGAATTAACCTAGAAGAGATCTGTAAACATAGGTCCAAGCCTTACAACGAAACTATCAACCTCTAGAACTCATCTAATTTTATGAAGGGTTCCTCAGTCACGGGCTCCTGCTTAACCACTATGGTTTCATCATCACTATCATACAGATCAATAGTTCTTTGCTCTTCGATGTCAAGAGTAAAGATGCTCAGGAATTCAAAATCGACATCTCTACTCCACCAGAATCCCACAAAGGATGTATTAGCCAATTGCCTTTCTGGTTGCAAGAATAATTCCTGGGCTTGCTGTAGCTACCAAACACCTTATTAACGGAAAATGATCAATGGTAGAACTGTTCCATAGAATGAGGACAAAGAAATGGTGGGGAGAAAGATTCAGCCGACCACCGCAGTCGGCAAGGTTGTGGCGACTTGGAGAAAAGGCAGACGGGGTTATCCTTTGTGCTGAGTATCTCAGGAGTGTTCAAACATTTGTATCTCTTTGTGAATCATTAAGAAAAGTGGTGGTACCATAAGTGAGAATCATATTCGAAGATAAATCTTCAACTTGCCACTTCCTAGTCGTCACCAGTTTGCGTCACTCTTGATTAATTATAGACCTGATTTTTTTTTCATCAAGAAAAGCTCTCTGGCAATTTACAGGGATAGGGAAATTCGAAGAGCAAAGGCTAGCTGAAGTAAGAGCACAGGTCTTAGCTGCCCGCCGAGCAGCTGGTACACAAGCTGTCGCAATTCAAAGCAGTTCCGCCTCTACGACAAGTTCTATATGGGCACAGAAAGCAGCAAATAGATATGGTCAAAATAGGTCAGGGGTAGAGCAGCGTGGTTCATTGAGCTCCCCCGCCCATCTTGTGGAGAATGCACAGGCTCCATTCTCATCTCAGAGCAGTACATCGTCAGTGGGTATTGGCCACATGTCTGTCGACCAAAAAATCCCTACCCAGCAGAGTGCCATGAGTTCCGTGTACGGGCACAACGATCATCCGTGCATTCTCATCTCAGCATTGGTGGTTCAAATCAGAGACCGACAGATGGTAAGCTGATATTGCGTAAATTTGAGACCAAAGCTCACGAATGTAGTGTATCATCATAAAACAGAGTTTGAGCCAGGCGTGATATTAAGCGCAGTGACTCATGAGCACCATTGTCGACAGGACAGAATCGACCGCAGTAATGCGAACCAGAGTGAAACAAACTTTAGTATAGCTAATTCGAAGTTCAGGAAATTCGTCGTGCTGTCTCGTTTTGAGCAACACGTTATAGTATTACCGATCTTGACCCACGAAGGACGTGGATTGAGTTCGAAGCACCACAAAGACGAGTTTGTGTCTGTGAGCGACAGACTTTCTCAGGCATCTGCCGCACCCGCAGAGAGTAAGCACAGCACTTTATGGGGTGAAACATATCCCGAGTTCCTATACGCGAGTGCATGGGACAGAATGAGTGATACTTGTTGTTTACACATCACTAAGCCATATTCACACAACATGGCTCACAAGTGCGATATCTCTGGCCGGCTCGAGGACGAGTCATTGGTGAGGCTCCAGAGACTGTTCAGAAATGCCGTCCTTACAGCAGCTGCTGCCAACATATTTCAAGCTGTATCTCGACCGCCTGGCTCTACCATAGAGAGTCCAACTACTCCGAAGGGCCCTTCTCTCACACGAAAACATTGATTATAGGAAGCGAACCTAGACCTGTAAATGCCTGGTCGTCAGCTAGATCTAATCTGAGCCAGTTTCCGTGAGCGCGCGTTAGGCAGGTATACTGTTCCAACCAGATCTCAGCAGTGAAGAAAGATCATCATAGCAAAGGCCAAGATGGCGAGAAATAGGCGACGTTCAAACATCCATTGATAAGAAAGTTCAATTGGATTTGTCGGCTTGGTTTTTGCGCGAAGGTAGACAACAGTATTATGCTCCTTATTCCTTTGTCAGAATAATGAAGCAGATTCTTGGCATACTTTCATCGCTTGTCGCAGATTAACATTAACATCGTCCTGTCCTGTATGTTTCAGAACAAAGTTGTTCGTATATTATATAAGGGTCAATAGATCGTTTGGTAGGCAGCAACGTGACAACTCATGTCTGTTTGAGTTGTTCCGATAGCTGGATCTCTAATTTGTACAGTAGCAGGCCCACTGAGAGGACATCACATCATCCGAGATGTGTGCCACGGAGATCACATTCTCACGAGCATGCGGGCACACCGAGTACACAATCTTAAGATGCTCTGACTCTGATGTGGGCAGCTGCGAACACACATCGCAGAGGGCAGTTCGATTCGGATTCTGCAACAACTGTGTGATTGATCCTACACTTGCCCTCCATTACGAGCAGAGAGAGGCTAGATACCGCGAATTTGAGCGACGAACTCAACTGGATGCTGTGAGAGACTTCATAGAGGAGTTCAATTCGGACCTAGCCGAAAGCCATATCCTGGCCAGTTTTCACCCAGACAGAATCTCGCATGCAGAGGCCCGGTCGCTCACTCGAGAACATGCCCTGGTACTTCAGAGATTACAGGATAGAATTACCATCCCACACGAAGTATTGGTTTGGCCGATTGATAGACTAGATGGTCTCAACGATGATCAGAACAGACACCGAGTCCTTGGTGCTGCTCTTTTCAGAATCCCAGAGCGCATACTCAGAGGGTACACCCGCAATCAATTGAGAGAACATGTTGAACGCCTAAGCGAAGTCCTCGAAACCAGGAGACACGAACTTAGAACTGACACTATCACACTTCGACTGGCGAGACGACTCCTCGTGGCTGCAACGCCCCGAGATCCAACTGGGACAAGCCTGTCTGAGAGAGCAGCTGAGGCGCTGGCAAGAAGGCGACAAGCCATACCGTCACTCCTCATAGTGGCGGATATCGCCAGTCTCCCCGATAGTGAAGATGATCGCGAATGCATCATATGCACGAATCCTTTCGGGATATCTACGGCAGGTCATGTCCCTGAGGGGCCATGTAGGCTTCCCTGCGGACATGTCTTCGGACGAGCGTGTATATCTCAGTGGCTAAGAGATCAGACCTCTTGCCCGTTTTGTCGGCGAGACTTCAGAGTAGAGCTGAACAGATCTCCAGCCCTCATTCAAGGTCCGCCAGTCCTGACAGTTGAGCCCCCAAACGAAATACCAGCCGCGACAAGACAAGAGGCCCAAGATGCACAAGCTCAAAGAAGAAGAGAAGCTCGCCAAGAGGGCACAGAGCAAGATCCAGAGGAGACAGTGGAAGCGACAGCAGAAGGTCCGGACCAAGAACTAGTCGACGATGCTACATTCCTAGCAGAGGGAGCGGCTGCCGTTCGTGCCGGTATCCAAACGATCCTTCAAGAGCAGCTTGAGGCTAGAGAAGCAGCACATGAGGCTATGATCACACCGATTAGGAATGAAGTAAGGACAACGATGCACATGACTCAGTCTGGAAGCAATTCCCGGATACGCTTCAGAGCATGGAGACTTCGGGAGCTCGAGGCTCAACAGGAAGATGACCGTCAGTCTGAGAACAACATCCTCATTGGGCAAATGTACTATCAAGACCACCTTGCCTCCATTGACCGGTACATAGCCACCCTTCATGACGATCGAGAGGTGATCTTGGGAGATATGCGAGGCCATCATGGTGACAATCTAATCCTCCGCCGTCACGATGACCTTCTCGACGATGCCTACCGACTGCGCCATCTTCTGCATCAAGCGAACCGACAGGCAGAATTCGAGATCCAGCGGCTGCGTGTAGACATCGAGCAAGGCTACATCAACATCGACGACGCATACATTCACAACGCCTTTCAAGACGACGAGGATTTGCACGAGGATGTGAATGAATTTTTCGAAGAAGAGGTTGTCGAGATCATTGTTGACCACGGGGGACGAAACGGAGAAACCCGAGTTCCAAATAACTCTCCCGAAGTCGAGGAAGGAGAAACTCTCCCAAGCGAAGTCATTCGCCTCACTTAATTACGCCCAGTAAGTTCTTTGTGCGCATGTCATGGACCCCCATCATATAAATATAAAATTGTAAGTATGCTGTTTCATCCCACAGAAAATAGAACATTCGTAAGGCTGGACCTTGTCAAAATCATATTATCACGGGGAAAGTCCTGAATTATCGTAGATTTGACACATGACGTATCAATGTGAACGAAATAACGCTTGATCGTTAGATTCCGTCAGTATTTATGGTCCTGCCTGGGATATATAACATAAGTTTTAAGCACTTCCTATGACGTTCAAACTCTTCTACCCCCATCCCAGGACAAAACCACCCAGCCTACTTCTTCGTGACTTTCAAAATGATCCGACATCTCTTCTTGGCGGGTGCTGGGCATTCGGTATCAACTCCGTGGCTTGTCAAAGGACGCTTGGGGACCCTGAGGATAATCTTGACTTTGGGGACTGCAGGGATGGACTTCAGGATGTCCCCGATGGGTTCCGGCTCTATGCTTCCTTGGGATTCATCCTTGCAGGGAGCAATGTTGTCAGAGAGTTCGGCGACATTGAAGGTTTTGGAAGTTTTGAAGTTCAACTTTGCTGGTATCTTGCCCTCGTTCAGTCCCATGAGCTTGGCAAGATTCCACTGATGAGAAGTAATTTTCTGAGCCTTCTTTATTTTCTTTGGAGTCGAGGCGGTGTTTGTAGAGACGTCGGTGCCATGGGACTCGGAAGAGATGGCGGGAAGGGGAGGAGGAGGCTCGTCGTCATCATCGTCAAGGACCTCTTCTAGGGATCTGCTCCGCTGGAGTAGGACGGCAGCGGCCGCAGCCTCTAATTTACTTGTCAGCTTATGCACAACGAACATCCAGGTGGTATCGCGCCTAGCCTAAAGACTTTTAGGGAGGTTCGGATACAGGAACACGGAAGCAAGTAGGGGGAAAAACTTACGACCTGGATTATTCCACTTGATAGGGAAAGATGGGACCATAAAGTGGCCGATAGCCTCCCTGGCTTCCTCTCTCGTCTCGAAATAGTCCCTGGTTGCGCGCCTGTACAAGGCTTCTTACACACGGGCATGTCGTTGGTTGCACCACGGTGAGAAATAAAGCTTGCCCGGAATTCTGATAGATTGCGCTAGGGATGTGTGGCTCGTGGATCGTGTCGAGCTTTGAAGTTGTGCCGTATGTCGTGCGAAGATCTCGAGAAATTGAAATAAGAACTTGGGTGGAAGAACAGTTTTCAAGAAAGTGTAGACTGCTAGGATATGGTGACAGCCGTTTGTGTGTGACTTGATCGTAAATCGGAGCAGTCGTGACTGAGCGAGGTTGACGGGATATGGGACCTTTCAAATGATGTGGGGTTTCCTGGTGACTGGATAACCCTAGTAGGAATCAGACTAGTACAAGCGCACAACTCCGGTAGCGATGCTTACGGAATAAGCGCTGGTATTGTCCAGCATGCTGAAAAGCGCCGCTATAGTATTTTCTGGATTTTTGTTTCTTCATATTGTTTACCGGATTGCGGGGCCGTCGAAGGTGAAGTTATCGGAGCCTTGGTATTGATAGGAAACGAAGTTTGAGAGCTTGTTACCAACTGGAAACTAATGTCGCATCACTATTAGGCGGCATTGCCCACTTAATGATGTAAAATTTCAAGAATGTAAGACACTGCGACACGAACAAGGGCGTGGTGATGACTGCGACGTGATTATCGCTGGTAGCCATCAGCTGTACATAGTATGTCCGCCTGGTGTTTTCAATAAAATGTCAGCCATGAAGTGAATTCTCGGAATCTCCCTCAGTATACTTGTTTGACTCGAAAATTTGTTCACGGTGCAGAGAATAAGCCGGCGACGAGATCTTTGGCCAGATGTGTCGTCATACTTGAGCGTGCCAAGCCTCGCTAAGGTCTGGTTTGTTTACATCGAGTGCGCAGCAAAAAGCGCGCTGTTAGCGACAGAGCCCAATTATTGCATATGATTGATCGGCGTATTCCAAGACATGTAGATGGCTATCATGTCTTTCCGGTAGATGTGGTTGTCTCCCGAGCCTATATTGAATCCGGAGAGCAGAGTGAACCGCACGTTCGGCCCCACCCTCTGTGTAACGGTGAGTGCACGGTTCATGGAGACTGGCATGTAATGTTAAATCTAGAAAAGGTACAGTACGAATATTCAGCCAGCGTCGTTGCTCCTTGTTTGACTTGACAACATTCACTCAATGCCACTTTCCATGACACAGATGGAGCTGTTGTAGCGGGGAAGCCATGCATTTCGTCAGCATTGGCCATTCTGATATGCCATTCGCTCATTATCGCACGTATCATTGGTTGAGGTCACCATGTCGGCTTTGGAGCAAAGTCGAAGAGAGACCTCACCGCCGCCCATTCAGGCTAGTGACAGGACGTTGTCGCAAGAGCTCAAAGCCACGAGCACAGTACGTGTAGTGAATCTCCATCGATTCATCCGCTTCTGCAATGGTGAGTGAGACATATAGTCACAGTCAATGGTGACAAATTCGTGAAGAACTTCTGTCGTCAACCTCAACAGCCTCCAAGCGGTCGCCGCAAGCGTACCATTCTACATACCAAGACATCGCATCCATCTTGCGCCATATTTGAAACCACCGCCGCGCAGCTCACCTCAAAAACTTGTGTTGATTGCGAGTAACAGCGTCGCTCAGCTTCTTACTGTTTCGCGATTACCTGGGCATCATACCTGGCTAAATTGTCCGCAGCGCGAGCCAAGTCACGCAATAGGATTGTTGATCGAAGAGAACGAATTGTCCAGGTCTCGCCGAGGCCAAAACTTCATCATCTCACTCTCCAGCTCGGATTCATTCTTCAGCATCGCTTCGACCATAAATCCAGGTCTTGATTGAAAGTTGCTCTCCCAAATGAACGCACCCCCAAATCGAGATCCAACCAATTGCATAGCACCAATCTCGATTCAAAGCCATAGAAACAGTCTACATCTGCCTCAAATCTAGTTCTGCTCTGTGAGTATCTTTGCCCAACCAAGCTTCCACCAAGTCAGTTTGCTGGATAGAGCACATCCTTTTCATTTACTGTGCTGCTCTCACCTTCAGAAAGTACATTGACTAGGAATTTTGCAGGGCTAGCCAATTTCCATGGCCCATTCACTTCGAAGTCAACCGATCAAAAGTCTCTATACACAACTATAGATAGCGGATAACAGGGGTGTTGTCTATGCAGTCGACGCGTTGAGCCACCTCCCACTAGCGACAAACCAAAATTTGTTCCCAAATCTTCAAGCTAGCGACGTGGAGTGACTCAAATCTATCCAAACTTCGCAGAAAAGAGAACCTCGCACATCCCACACCGCATCAAACTGCACCTTCTACTTGCTACTACGACAAGAAGTGCCTAAACGAGCACCCATACTATCATTCAGCTTTACTTGGCGCTTCTGCTCAGTACCGATACAACGATAAGGGAGTCTGCCTCCGTAAGCCAACATACCTCCCTGTAAGTTCTAGAGCCATAGTCTACACACAATACAGAAGCTCTTGCTAGGCATGAGATTAGCTCAGCTTCATTGCTCTTGCGCTTCCAAGTCGGGTCATAGTACTCTCAAACCCTTGTGAACACTGAATGAGCCGAATATTTCCTGCTCTTACTACACCAGGTCGCACCGTACAAACATCACCGCTTCCGCACATACGCATCAGAACTTCAAGTCTTCCTACGAACACCTAACTCCTGGACACATCATCAACCACAACATCCACCCTTACAAGACAACACCCCAATGTCAGGTCCAGCTACCATGACGGAGAGTGCCTCCGAGCCTCAACTCATGGCCGCCACATTTAAGCTGGTGTCGGGCACCGTGATTACGGTACGGGAATGTTCGATTGGGAGAAGAGTAAATTACATGGAGGATAGGCTGACCACTGAGTAGGGCCCTATGCTGAAAGAAGAGTTAGAGACCTTGAAGGAGAGACACAAGGAGGACAGGAGATTGAAGGAGAAGTACCCGCGGATCAACGGTGAGTAAGCCCCAGAACTGTCGTCAATTCGAGTCTTGCTGTGGTGTCTTTTCACTCGACCGATTCTTTTGTCTCTGTCGGTGTCCAGTTTCTGTCAAACTTGGACTGTGCAGCATGAGTGCTTTATTTGCCAGGCGTCTCTGTTATCCCCTATCTGATCTCTTGACATTGATCTGGACTTGAGCTGATATGAACGTTTTGTAGGCGAACCGACCTGGCTTCTTCGTCACATTGAGCTGCTTCAAGAAGCTTACGCCAAGGATGGCTGGGAGTATGGTATCGAGATCCCCAAGGAGTGCCAATACCGAATCCGCCCCAGCATCATCGGCTCCTACTTAATCTTCACCAGAGACAAGAGTATGTCAGAAAAATTCCTCTGCCCTTCATGTCCAACTTGCTAACACACGTATACAGAAGGTCGTAAGGGCAAAGTTACCAAGGAGTACATCCCAGTCCCACTCTCGATCGGCGCTTCATGGGGAACCTGGAAGCCAATGGACAACGACGCCCGTTTACCAACCGAAAGTCGCCTTCCCTACCTCCCACCACCCGGCCCTGGCGAATCAAAAGTCTACCGTGGCTTGCTTGATCGTGATCTTGATGCGTACTTGACTGCTGGCGAGGATCCAGAGGACTACAAGGAGTATACTATCAACGGAATGGGTGTACTGCCAGAGGATCGACCACCCCGCCGTCGCATTATATCGAAGGACTCGAGCAGCTCGGGTTCCAGTACAAATCGTGTTGTGTCAAAGGGCTCGAGCACCTCATCTTCTAGTGCGAAGGCGTCTACGTACAGTAGAAGCTCGTTCACCACTGCAAAGACCTGTGCACCAAGCCAAAACATCTTGGATCCTGCCAACTTCGCCCCCGAAAGATCGCTCCGCTCAACACGCAAAGTCTCCAACATATCTGTCTCTTCTAGTTCTACCAATACTAGCTCCGATTCCAGCACCAGTCTCCTGTCTAATAGTATGCCAGTCCCTGGATCGATTCGCAAGCCAATATATGGAGGCAGACGTGATTCTGAGGGTCTTGAAGACGATTCTGATGATGGCGAGGATGACGAGGACGGTGAAGGTGAAGTCGCAGAACAAACCAATCAGCCAATGCAAGGATCGCGCAACGGACGCACCGGCCACTACAGAACTATCCAAGACTCCGATGATGAGGACGAAGATGACAACGAGATGGAGGTGGAGGATGAGTATGCCGTAAAGCCACCCACCAGGGGCACGGGCCTTGTCGGGTATGCTGCCAGTCCTTCTGACTCAGATGGTGCCAGTAGTGACGAAGCTGTACCGCTAGACAATGCTCAGAAGCTCAAGAAAGTCTCAAATGGATTTCATGACGTCGGTCCTTATGACGAAGATGATAACGCTGAGGATGATGCCAAGGTCGAGTACGAGGACGGAGACATGGCAGGTGGCTATGACGCCGAGGAAGGATATGAGAATGGCGGATATGTCATGGATGGATATGGTGAAGCCGTCGAGGCATTCGAGGACGATGAGTGGTTTGACGACTCGGGCTATTGCAAGTTCTGTTACTTGCACCAGCACGAGTGTGAGTGCATTCGCGGAGACGAGAATGACCCCATGGAGCGTGGTGAGGATGATGATGATTACGAGAACTAATTTCCTGCTCGTGTCATCGGGATCACATCTGGGTCGCTGCGCAATAAGGAATTGGGAGGGTTTCGATGGCGGTCTTGATGCTGTTCTCTCTTGGGGGACAGTGCCCTCACTTCTCTCGGTGCTGGGGTAGCCCAAGTTTTATCTTTCTTTCTTCGCAAATGCCTGAACAAGATATGGCCGACTTCTCGGACGTCAGTTATTCGAATTCCTTGGTTTTGAGATCTTAAAGAATAGATGGCCAACTGCTTTGGTTGGCCCGGTAATTGGAGCACACTTTTCATGCACCTCAACAAGGGAGGACAATCATTCTCAAGATAGCGTCGAGTTATCATCGAGACTTGTGACCGACCGTGTGAAGCCTCGTGGATAGTATCTTTAGGTGCAATAAAATGAACACACGTCCTTAGCAGAGATTGCACTCCAAACGTGCACAGCCTTGACTTCGAGTCTGTTGTTAGTGAAAGTAGCGCATCCATCGATTTAACCACATCTATCGGTATCTGAACCTCCCATGACACGGCGACGGAACAGTCCAGCCACAACTCCAGAACAATGAGCAATACTTTTCTTTGAGCCTTTCAAGTCTCAAATCGAGAGTGTCGGACACCGTTACGATGAACGAGATTTGGGAGGAGGTCCATCCTTCAGTGGTGCGGACGTTTGCTCGCAGTTTCCGTACCGGTATCTGACAGTCTTTGCTGTCCGCTTGAACTTTCTCGATTGGTCGCTGGATATTCTGTTTCATATCATTTCGCAATGCCTGTAGCTGTCGCGCCATAGCACATGAAAGTATCGATGAGTAGATGATAATCACGAAAGAAGGTCCTGTGCCAACATGCCATCTGCCTATCAAAATCAGGCCGTTCAGTACAGAATTGAGGTCATTCAAATACTCTTGATACGTCACCCTGCTCATTCTGATCCTCCATACTCATGCATCGGAAAATATCAACGAGGTAATGCACGCAGACGTGCGGTATGCGAATTGTTGCTTGGCAAAGAAGGCTTTCCGTCAGGGGCTGACGAGATGAGGCTTGTCCCGCAATTATCTGGCCAGCTTAGTCATCCATTTTGAAGGCAAATTGACAACCTCGACTGATTATTGGGGCATATGACCGGTTCCATTCTTGAGTACTTCGGCTCTGAAGCTCGTCGAATTCTTCACATTTGATAGAATTCTTTTGGTAAAATGCAGAAAATCTTGACTCTTTCTGATAGCGTGCCGAGCCGCTAATTTATGCTATCAGATCCTCGCTTCTGCTTATCTGATTGACATCAAAGAGACTTGAGTTCAGCAACTTCTTTTCCCTCTTTCCGAGAATTCTCGAGAGTATATCATGAGCGGCAGCTTCTACTGTTGTTGATTCACCTTCTGTTCCCTGTTGATATACTGGAACCATTACTTTCCTCATTGACCACGCTCTCTTGCAATTATGGGCGGAAAGGCAAAATCAATCACTGCTGCCAAGGACGAGATTTTCAGACTTCAGCATCAGCAAGCCTCAATCCTCCGACAGGCCTACTTCCCACTGGTCTTCAAACTTTTTGGAATCCTGTTGTTTGTGTGCCTATTATTTTGGAGGATCTGGACCTCATGGGACCCCCTGACGCGGAATTTCTCAGGCAACGGCCCCGTCTTGAGCACGCAGGGATGGTCATGGGAGGCACTGAAACCCTCTGAACAGCTGATATGGAGCAAATGTTACCATGACCTCGAATGTAGTCGGCTCAGTGTCCCTTTAGACTGGCTTAATCCCTCCGATGGACGAAAAGTTGTGCTCGCCGTCGTCCGAAGGAGTGCCACAGATCACACCAATTATCTCGGGCCTGTCTTCGTCAACCCTGGAGGTCCCGGTGGATCTGGCGTCGAATGGGTCATTGAAGGCGGGAAGACTCTACAGGCTGCTGCGGGTAAGAATCACGACATCATCTCGTGGGATCCAAGAGGAGTTGGCGCAACCACACCGTCGGCTCATTGCTGGTCAGATCCACAGGAGGCGCAAATATGGGAGATGGGCAAGTTGGGGCTGGTCGACTCGCATCCAGATATGTTGTATGACATCTTTGCAAGAATTAGCTCACTCAATACTCAGTGTGAGAAGAACATGGGCGAGCTCACGAAATATGCTGGAACAACGAGCGTGGCACGTGATATGCTTGCCATCTCGGAGGCGTTGGGTCTTGATCAAGTTCGCTTCTGGGGCCAGAGTTATGGAACGGTCTTAGGCGGAACATTCGCAGCTATGTTTCCGGAGAAAGTCGAAAGAATGGTTCTTGATGGTACTTCCCTGAAACATGTTCCTGGATTTCCCCCACTTACATACCAACAGGAAATGTCAATCTCGGTGAATGGTACAATGGCACTAGCATTCATTTCACCGACTCGACCGACTCTGTTATGGTCGCTTTTTTCGATCTATGTCATGCAGCAGGACCGACAAGATGCGCATTTTATGCGCCGTCTCCAGCGGCGACCCAGTACCGTCTGGAGTCCCTGTACGCTAGACTCCGCAAGCATCCAATACAAGTCTTCCCAGACTTCCTCAACATCACGACCGGGTTCTCAATTCCACGACCAGAAATCATCACATACTCCGACGTAAATTACATGGTCATCTAAACCCTCTATCAACCCCGATTGTTTTGGCCAAAAGAAGCACAAATTCTAAGCGAGCTAGAGAAAGGCAACGGAGCACCATTCCTCGAATATGCCATCGAGCGAGGCCATCGACAAACACCATTTTCCTGTTCTTGCGATCCAACATCCCGGGATAGCTCCGACTGTCCATCAACCTATCCCATCGAAGCAATCGGTAACGCAGACACCGACAGACTTGTCCACTGTTCCGAAGCACCACGCGATTCAAACTACCACTCCATCACCTCCATGGAGTCTTACCTCACCACATTAAAAGCTCGAAGTCCACTTTCCTACTCCGCAATGTTCGAGAACCGCGTCTCCTGCGCCGGCTGGGAAAGCAGGAATGTCTGGCGCTTTGAAGGACCTTGGCATGTGACGCCAGCATATCCTATCCTGTTCATCGGCAATACATTTGACAACATCACCCCGTTGACATCATCGGTGTATAATGCGGGGTATTTGGCGAACTCGAGTGTCCTTGTGCAAAATTCATATGGACACTGTTCGTTGGGAACGCCGAGTAGATGTACGATGGAGGCGAGGAAAAGGTATTTCCAGACGGGGGAGCTGCCCAAGAATGGAACTCTTTGCCAGCCTGAGGTTGTACCCTTTGGTGATGACTTGGAAGATTTGAAGGACGAGAGCGAGATGGACAGAGCCATGCTTGGCTTGGCAGATTTAGCGACGCGATTCTGAGCCGATATTATCGAGATTTCAGGAGACCTTGACTCTGTATCTCGAACACGATATAATATATGCCTTGTCAAAAACTAGCATTCTAGATTCTAATAGTCCCCAGATTCTGAGGGGTTTATAGTACTATTGAATCATTTGAATACTGACCTTCCGGGTACATGTCCATGTCGGCAACGAAATTGTACTCATCACATCCCTGCAGGATTCTCGTCTTACCACCAATCTCGAGAACGCCACTTGTCTCCTTCGGAGCTCTAACACAAACACGCAACCTCGTCTCCCCCTCCATCCACCACTCAACCTTCAGGCTTCCCCCGAAAGCAGTACCCATAGTCGCCTGAGCCCGCTTCAACCCCATCCCCAACCCACCAGAGGGATCAACGACCCAATTTCTGTACCCAAACCCGTCGACGCCCTCAGCCTGTCTCACACCAGACGCATACTCAGTCAGCACATATGTTGGCGCTCCGCCCCACGGATGCGAAAGACTTGTGAATAAGCTTAATCCAGGATTTAATTCCTGATCGACATATTCCCAACTAGCTCCCGTTGAAGTCTCGTTATTCGAAAGCATGGCTCCCCACAACGAGTCTAGAAGCTCTAGAAAAGTCCCACTTTGGTCACCAGCGTTAGGCGACGTGAGGCCCCCTAGCAGGAATCCATTTGTATTAGGCGAGATATTGACCGTTGGGTCTGAGGAGTTGACTTGTGTCGAGTCTTTATATCCTGGTCCAAGTTTCAATGCAGAGAGTGCAGAAAGAGTTCGTTGCGCTTGAGTCGTGTTTGCAGCGCCGGACGTAATGCAGAATGAGAGACCGGTCACGGAGAAATCATTGGGCGAGTCGGGAGACAAAGAGTAGACCCCAAGGTCATCGATCCATAGTTCCTTGTTGATGGCATCTTGCAGTGAATCCGCTCCTGTTTGATAATTTGCCGCTGCCTCTGTGTCATTGATTGCCTTCGCAACATCCACCATGTTTCTCAGCGCAAAGAGAAGTGCACATGAGACAGCAGAACCACCATTCGCAGGACCCAGGAATGAGAATCCAGGTAGAGAGAGCAGACCAGTCGTTGCATTTATGTTTGACAGTATCCAATCTGCTTGCACTTACCATTTCAACCAAGTCTGTCTAGCCCATTCGAGATCGTTACTCAACGATATATAGTCCGTGAAGGAGATGAGCCCAAGAATTTGGTAGTCTGGGAGACTTGCTCCGTAATTCTCAACGTCGTCACTAGCTCCTGTGGCAAAAGCATCACTGGTTGTCAGAGGGTCGTAGCCTATTAGAGGCGAGATTGGAAAGAGAGCATTAGGCCGCTGCCAGTCGAGGAAATATTGTAAAGTTCCTCGCAAGATATCAAGTTTGCCTGTACTAGCGGCAACTATCCTGACAGTGTGGTAGAAGTCACCCAGCCAAACGAGACGGTCACATTTTGGTCCATCGAGGCAGACCGAAGCGTAGTTCTCGTGGACTCCATACTCTGGAAGGACGATCACCGGATCGGTCATTGAATTACTGTAAAGCAATTCTCCGGCCGTGGTATTGTGTATAAAGACATTCTTGATCGTTGATGCTTGGTCTTGCCAGCCTCCAAAACCGAACGATCCCTTGGTACCGATCGATGAATCTCCGATGTAGTAACCGGAAATTGAGACATTGAAGACTTGAGTTTCATTCAAGAAGACTGCCAGATGCTGATCGGGGGACAGAGCAGTCTTGATTCGATATCAGATATTCTCGTGGACAGGGAACGGAATACTAAATGTACCAAGATTATATGACGATAGCGTAGTCTGGTTGACTAATGAAAAGCCGAAGCCGAGAGTTATCGAATTTCTGGGTGTCAACGAGAAGTTGGTATTGACGAAGCTAGTTTCGCTCGGAAGCTCACTCGTCAGGCCCAACAACAGCCCTTGGTTGGGATAGCCGAATGGGAATGCCTGGAAAATATCAGTCAATGCTGTACCGCGCCGGTATACAAATGGCCGCCGATGATGTACTCACTACAGCCCAGGTCATGCCACCCCTTTCAATCTTGACATCAAATTGTAGAGTGTATGCTTCCAGAGCGGTGCCATTTGCACTGATTGCCGGTCGCATGCCCCTCACTATCGTGCCGTCTGAACTTACATTCCATATTGCTTTCTGAGTTCCTTTTTCAACACACGCCGCGTTTGCAGCCACAGCACCTAGCTTCCAGATCCCATTAAGTAAGTCATCATCACTCTCGAAGCTCCCACCCTGAGCACTAGGCTCCGTGCCTGGTATGGCAGCTCGGAACCCCACGTCAGAAAGGATGATCGTGCCATCGGTAAGTAATCGGATAGATTGCCATCGCTGCCCTCCTTGGAGAAAATAACCTTCAATCGGACCGGTTTTCGTTATATTGAAAGTCTCAACACGATAGGTATTTGACAATGCTACACTAAATGGATATGGACTATCTGAAAATGGTTGATGTAGACCGTCAAACGCCTCAGTGTATTTTACTTCGATTTGGACTTGCCCTGTGAGTCTCGCCACTTCGAAGATGGGATAGCCAGCGACTTCTTGTCCATAGCCCAGTGTTGCAAATGGTCACTCAATTGATAATTGGAAGGTTTCAAATTGATTCGTGGGAAGCTGCGGGCTAGTTGCAAGTGCGAGTCGCCTAGGTCGAAATATGGTGGCACTGAGTGTTGTTAGAATTCTGTTGGACGCGTATGTAGGGTTCTTGAACGTACTTTGAAGTCTTTTGAGAAATCTTGGTTGAGGGTGTGTCCTTCAACGAAGCAGCAATCACGCTGCCCAAAAGGTTTAGGACAAGGCAGACCACGCAAGCCCACAGCATCAAACGGTGCGACATCCTACCGGTCGGAAACAATATGAATTATAATCCTAGCTGAAGTGAAACCCACAATCGAAGAATTGAGTTAAAAGCAGTATATTTCCACTGAGCATAAGTACCTTATGAACCCGGTACGCAAACGCCCGGAAAGCCAAATCTTGATTTTGATCGGTACAATATTGGGACGAACTGGATCAAGAAAACCCCGCAACTCCACACTTCAGCCCCGCAAAGTTAATCTTGATCGTATCGAACAGGCGAATGTGGACTTCTCGACCAGGAGATGTATGTCAAAGGTGAGAAATATTATCTCGGCCCGATGTGGACGGACTTGCTCACTCTACTTTCCATAGGCGAACCAAATAAACACGGCAGTTACGTCCACATTCTGGTACGTCACATTTTGCAGCAGATCTGCAGAGCTCTGAATAAGGGCGCGAAAATCACACCTGCAGCTAATTCGTTGAAACGGTACGACTCGTGTTTCTATTTTGTTCTACAACGTGGAAATTCCTCGTAGTTGATCACTCTACAATCAATACCGAATTGGCTGTATCAAGTTCACGAATTGAACTGCAAAACTGTGATAGAATACGCCCTATTCATTGTCAGCTTATAGCTCAGTTTGTTTGAAACACTAGACTTACGGGACGTTCCAGGTCCAGCTTCCATTGCCCACTGGGTAGGAGCTAGTGAGATTTAATGGTCTCGGAATGATAGCTGTGGCGTTGTTCTTGAAGTTGAAGCCGTTAGGATCTGGGTTCGACATGATCGTTCCATTGACAGACGTCCAACTCGATTCTACATCCACGCTCAATGGCACTTCGGTCCCATTGACGTTGCTGGTAGTAGTCAGCTCAGCTCGTCTCACGTTTATCAACACGAAAAAACCACTCACATGACCTTCAAGAAAACCTTCCCCTCCTCAGCGGAACTCGCCCAGTACAAATCTCCAAAGTCTCCTTCAGTGTTTTGCACCGTAACGCTCTCAGTACCTCGGTACGCGTTAAACAGTTTCTGCAACCAGTAACTCGTGCTCAGCACCGTGTGCGCAGGATCAGCATCAAATCCGATCAAATTAGGCGTCCAGTTGTACCAATTCCAATTCTGTAAACTTGGGGCGTAACTGCTCAACTTCACCACATTCGGGTTCCTCTCCGCGCCCAGCAGGTACACGCCTTCCGCCAAGGCCGAGATCATGCGCGGGTACGATACGTGCAGGTCTGGCGGGTTGGAGAAGTTGACTGCACCGGAAGGCGTGTCAACCTGGTAGACGGAATACTCGCCGATCATGATTGTGACGTTGGTATTGTTGGTACTCTCTTGCCAGTTGTCGAAGAAATCGAATTGATTGATGAAGAACTTGGGTTCTTCGTAGTGGTGCGTGTCCCACATTGATCCGGGTGGGAGATCAATTGTGTATGTGGGATTCTCGTTGTAAGCCGAGCTGATGAGGATAATGTCTGGGTACGCGGCTTTGAGTCCGTCGTAGAGGTACTTGAAGCGGAAAGGATACGCCTTGGCGAACCAATCCTCGTTACCGATCTCGATGTATTGGATCTTGAAAGGTTCTGGGTGGCCGTACTCTGCACGCTTGGCTCCCCAGTACGTGTCGGTGGAACCCATGCAGAATTCGAGTTCGTCGAGTGCTTCCTTGAGGACCGGATACATGGCTTCTTCGGTGAGTGGATATTCGGCCGAGTGACCGCCATTGCCATCGCTGAGAGAATAGCCACTGAAGATACCGAGTACGTTCTCGGCTTCCATTGCCTCAGTCCACTCAAGGAATTCGAGAAGACCCATACCGTTGGTATTGTAATATTCTGTATTTTTTAGCATCCCCGCAAAGATTTCGAATAGAGTGGAGTACTCACGCCAATTTCCAGGTCTTGCCCATCTCTCTTGGAGAGGTCCAATAGTCTCCCACCATTTCCAACGTCTTTGGAACGAGTACCCCTCAAGGTTGTTGCCACCTGGCCATCTCAAGAACTTGGGCCCCAAGTCATAGATGTGCTCCGCCAGATCCTTCCTCAGTCCATTCTGGTAGCCCTTGAACGTCTCTCCGAAAAGACTAATCTGATCAAAGTAATAAGTTTGACCAGCCGTCTCTGTAGGGTCAAACGTGATGGCGAGAGTATTGTTCGTATTGGGAGCTTGCACATCACAGACGATCTGTGCAGTAACGTGTGTGTAGTTTACGACATTCCAGGATTGGGCTGGGATCACTGTGGAGGCGAAGATCTCGCCTGTCAGATTCGACTGCAGCGATACGGTGATTTCTGTCTTGAGGTTGTTCTGGTTCCGGAACTGATTGGGGTAGATAAAAAATGAGACATTGTAGGTCTGCGGTGAGACGGGGATTCCCCACCATCCCATGTTGGCAAATCCGACGGGAGTCGTGGAGGTGTTGACTGTCGTTGGGATGTCAAGCGCCAAGACTGTCTGGTGAGAGTGCGACAGCGGGCGATAGTTGTCAAGTCTGATGGTGGAATTCCCGAGGCTTTTGTACCCGGTGATGACCGGATCTTCAATCATCAGTCAGCTGTTCTCAGATCGATGTCATGCTTGGTACTTACCTGTTGGATTACACTCATTCTCCTGGTAGACGATGCTGTTTCCGGTGAAGCCTGGAATGGACCCGAACGTGATGTCCGAACCCTCGAATGCTCGGTTGGTCAACAGCTCTCCATACAACCCTCCATCTCCAGAATGATTGATGTCCTCGAACATCCATCCATAAAGTGCTGGGGCAGTTGCATTTTTCACTCCACTTTCAGTAAGTATGGACAGAGAAACGCCACTCGAGTTTGTGAATTGACGAGAAACAGTCGATCCGAATCTTGGTTGCATTTGGCCAGCTTCAGCGCTGTGGAGAATTGCCGTAGCCGCAGCTAAACATAAATTGAGAGACAACATCTTGCACAGCACCCAGAGATCGCAGACTGTCCCAAACTAAGTTTTGGCAGGAGGGTTCATCTGATATAACCCGCCACCACAACAAAGTTCAAACTAATCATTGACATCATCCCATCCCATTCATCCCACCCGGACGGAATAATTACAGTAGTTCCCTTAGAGCTGCGGGGGATATGGAGTGCCGGGGAACAAGCATCCAGGTACATGATCGTCCCCTTGTTTGTATGCGCACCAATGAGCGCTTGGCAATCTGCTTAAGCGACATGGGGAAGCGGCTTTTACCCCTCTTTGATCGAGGAACTTCGTTTATCCCCCGATGTACCGACGCAGCTTCATTAAAGAAAATGCATTTGCTAGAGGCGCTCGAATGAAAATCGAGATCGATATTGAATACTTTGAGGCTGGAAAAAGGTACCGTGAATAAAGTTCGCCACCAAGGCAAAACGCCTACATGGAATTTCATGCTCCTGTCCCTTGCATAGAATCTCACCGATACCTCGCCTTCTCTCCTAGTTCAGCCGACTGGACGAGAGCGAACCATCTCTGCATGATGACCAATCGATCTTCCTCGCTGCACTTGTTGCTCTCCCTCTTACCATCTGCCACCAGCGTCGACTTCAAATGGTCGTCTCGCTTATTCTGGACCTCCTCATAGACACCCTTGAACGTATATGCCGTCAAACCTACCGCTCCTGAATTATTCGTCAGCTTGTCTTAGAAATTTTGAAGTCAATGAATTTACCAGCCGCGGGCTTGCAGACAACGCCTCCAAGACCCTTTCCCATGCCAGCAAAGAATCCTCCCACCCCGCCTTTCTTGGCACCATTCATAGGCTGAGTGACTAGACCTGTGATACCATCGTACAAGCCGAATCCAAATCCCTAAATTCAGTCAACACTGTCGCTTAGGACGGCGGGAAAAATAAGGCACCTTCCCAGCAGCACCAAGACCACTCGCAATTCCCGTGACCTTCTCCTCCTTCCTCACCGTTTTATCACCATACAACTTCGGCAAGTTTCCAAACCCCCTGGAGATATTCAATGTCATATCCATCGGAGCCTTCAAGCCAGTGCCAACGATTCTCGAGACGCCCTTCCCGCTATCGAGAGCAAAGTCTGTAGCTAGACCGGCTGCGACGTCGCGCTTAGCTTTCGCCATCTTGGTTATCTCAATGGGATAATCGGCTACTCCCATGACCACGCCGCCGATAGTCCCATGTGCTGCTGATAGTACGCCAGATATCGGGTCTGAAGGACCAGGTGGTGGCGTATGGGAACGAGGTGGGTATCTAGGCCTCTGTCAGTGCCGTTCTTACTTGAAAAGGTCGGACAGTGCAAACAAATTTTCAAGATGGTGCTCACAGCGAGAGGTTCTTCCGAGTCAAGATTTCAGCGTCGATCAAAGCACCAGCCGCGAGAGCAGAGAGTTTGAGCTTGGTCGTCTTCTCCATCCAAACTGCTTGTCTATGTGGGAGAACAGCGCAGGAGGTAGATGGATCATCGTTAGCATGAGGCTCGTCTTTGAGGGTATAATCTTGGCTTTCAGCCTCATATCGAGGCAGGTGCTCATTGAAGTAATCTGCCTCTAGCGTGGCATGGTCGAATGCATGGTCATGTTCCTGCTCGAGAGTATTCGGGGTTGAGGCTCCGCTTGTTTGTGGGGTAGCATTTGGATGTTGGCTAGATGCTGCTGATGCGGAGACTGTGGAGTCGTTGTCGTTGTCCTTCATGTGGATGCCGTTCCCCTTCATCTTGATGCGGAGTGATGGATTCTGCTTTGTTGCTCAAGCCGGAAATAGCGAAACTGATGTTGACAAAGTGGCCGCTTTGAAAGCAATTCTCGAAAGTCTCGACTTAGAGATGCCTTTACTTTTCGGAAGAAGGTGCACGTTCAAAATGTTTTGATGTCTCAATTGCTGACGAGGCTTGTAGGCACCAACAGATGTTTGACTTATGCGTGCTGAGATATACACCCGGTCACAGATGTTGGCACCGGCAAAGCGGCAGCCTTGCAGAGAAAACCATCGCTCCGACCCGCAACTACTGTATTCTCTCATGACTTGTTTGTTATATATCCTCACTTAAGACTTGGTATTCATCAGCCCTGCGTAAAACCTTGTTTTGATGCTATTTTGGGCTTGGCGAAGCCCAATTGCGGTTAGCGCATTATGTCATCTTGGAAGCGAGACAGCTTCTTTCAACATCTGATGCCCCTCATCAACTTCTGTCAACTGTTCTTACAAGATTCTTGTTTCGACGACATCAATCATTCTCTAGTCGGAGGTACAATTGAATCGTTGTACACACATCTCGTCTGTGAGACTTTCTGGCGCTGCCATTTCAAGAGTATTAAGCAATCTCACCTCTTCAGCTCAGACGACCCCGCTACCTGTGCAGTCAGCTTCAAGTTTTCTCTTAAGTTGCAAGAACCATGACGGAATGGACGAAGAACATCACAGCCCGTTTGGGCGACATGGACTTCAGCTCTAAGACAAAGCCCAAAAAATCAGATGATGACAATGAACAAGGAGAGGAGACAACCGCGGCCAGTGTGGCAGGAGGTGGACATTCGGCTCGCCGAACCGGCATTACAAAGAATCAACTCAACGCAAGCCATGCATTGCGCTCGTTTCTAGCCTCGCAGAAAATATTGTCGAAAGAAGATGTCGATGTGGAGAGTTCGGATCACCCCACTGGAGCGCTTCAGGCTCTACTCGAGAAGCCACATATCGAAGTCCCTGCTGCTCTCACAGATAGATCACATCCTCTTCCTGAGTACTTTGTCAGCTCAAGTCACAACACTTACCTGATGGCCCATCAACTCTTTGGTAGCTCATCGGCCACGGCATATGAGGTTGCGCTCCATGCTGGCTCTCGATGCGTCGAAATTGATGCTTGGGACGGTGATGACAATCCAGACGAGCCAAAGGTGACCCATGGATACACTCTTGTATCGAGTATCAGCTTCCGTTCGGTTTGTGAGACTATTCGTGATGTTCACGACAAGGAGTCTGCCGAGGCTGTCGACGAGCAAGGGTATAGAGCAGCACCCATTCTCATCTCTCTTGAGAACCACTGTGGTGCTCACGGTCAGCTGCGGCTCGTGCAAATCATGACGGAGGTATGGGGTGATCGCCTTCTCAGTAAAGCCGTCAGAGATGAGGGCCATGATGAGCAGGATGGTGGTCAGCATGTCCGCCTCGCGGAGCTCGGATCTAAGATCGTTGTTATCGTTGAGCACCACATCCCGGGTGAGATCGAGGATGATGACGACTCAAGCTCATCAGACGAAGACGAGACTGAGAAGCAGGAGAAGCAAGCCTACAAGGACAAGAAGAAAGCCGCACCAGCAGCGATCATCATACCAGAGTTGGCCGAACTCGGTGTCTATGCACAGTCCGTCAAACCTAGCGACAACTCGTGGTACGATACAGGTGCTCTCACTAATGGCCCACATCACCATCTTATCAATGTTTCTGAGTCCGGGCTGTCGACACACATGGAAGTGCCAGGCGCAAGCGCCAAGATCGGGGCTCACAATGCCCACCATCTCATGCGTGTCTTTCCCAAGGGAACCCGTATCTCATCCAAGAATCTCCAGCCAGTCCCATTCTGGGGTCTCGGTGCTCAGATCTGCGCTTTGAACTGGCAGACATTCGGCGCAGGCATGCAAGTCAATGAGGCTCTCTTCAGTGGCTCCGATGGTTATGTTCTCAAACCAGCTGCCCTTCGCCACGGAGGAAGTGGCAAGCTCAGTACAGGTCGCATGAAGAAGCTGAGTCTACACGTCGCTGGCGCATCTCAGCTTCCTCTTCCTGAAGGAAGAGAGGCAGACGACATCAAGCCCTACGTGACCTGTATGCTCATGCACCCAGACAATATTACCACACCGCCACCGAAGAGAAAGACCGCGCCATACAAGCAACACAAGCTTGGCTTCCTCCACAAGGGGGAGAACAGTCCTCCCACGGACCCTGTTTGGGATGAGACTCTGGAATGGGAGTATGAGGAAAATGAGATGGTATTCTTGAGAATTTTGATAAAGAGCGATGATAGTTTTGCCACGAATCCCGTCTTCGCAGTCGCCGCTGTACGACTTCTGTACGCGGTCCAGGACTGGAGGTTCATTCGGATGTTGGACTTGAAGGGCCGGGAGACGAAGTGTTCTTTGCTGGTCAAGTTTTCTATCGAAGATGCTTAGTATAAACAATTAATCCAGAAATTATATGGATGGCATTTGATATTCTACGACGCGCAAGTTTTTGCTAGTGGTTTGAAGGCAAGAAAATAGGGGTTAGCGACACGCTGTCAGTGAGGTAAGCCAGTAAGGTTAACACACTATCGCTGCTCAGCTGTATTTTGTTCTGTGCAAGCACAGTCTTAATGGTTAACCCGCAACCACTAAGCAAAAGTCAGAATGGACTAGGCGTGAGTGACCATCGTTGCTACCAGCTCCAGTCGCTAAATGGTCCCTACCTAGTGTCCTAGCTTTGTTGGTCCGGCACCCAAGCTAATATCTAGGTCTCATCCAATTCTCTGGACCTAGGCATACCAGCGCACATTCCTGTACTGGAAACTTAATTGAGCCATTTTCATAGCAACAGAGCCCTTCTTGTCTAGTCAGTCAGTTCCAGAAATCTTCCTCTACATAAGGCTCGACATTGCCACCCCCCAAATATTCAAACTTGAGAAATCTCACAGCATAAACTCGGATCGCCCTATTTATTATAATATACCCATACTCAGAACCACCAATCGCCATTCATAAAGCATCCGTCGTCACCACCTCTCAATTCACGTCCCATGGCTCAAGATCCGAGACCAGAAGGCCTCAAAAGCTACCACCACAACCCACCACCAGGGCAATACAATATCCAATCCTCAGACAAACCAAGCAACTTCCAACAACAAGAACGACCCACCTTCCTCACCATCCCCCCAGAAATCCGCTACCAAATCTACGAACTCCTCACCCACAACCGCGAGATCACCATGTTCTCCTCCTGGCCAACCGAGCAAAACAAGCAAATCTACCCCCTCAACACCTCCTCCCTCACATGCCTCCGCTTTACGCACCCCTGCCTCAACACCGAACTCACCACCTTCCTCTCTCCCGCACTCACTCTCCACAGCCTAAACTTCGCAGGCTATTTCCACCCGCCCAGCACAACATTCAAGATCGTGATGATGAAGATCGATAGATCTGCTTGGGAAAGGACTCTCAACCATAACCATTTCGGCGCTGAGCGTGCTAATCCGGGAGCGCTTGCGCTAGGTGAAGTGTTTGGGAATAGGGTGTTTAGGGAGTGTGTGAGGGATGTTGTGGTGGATTGGTGTGAAGGGGTGGAGTATAGTGATTTTGCTAAGAGACATGAGGGGTTGGTTGTCAAGGGGCGTGTGATTCGGAGTAATGATCAAGGTGTAGAGGGAGAGGGGGAGGGCAAGAGAGCGGAAGAGGGAGTTGGGAGGTTACGGATACGGAGTGAGACGTGGCTTGACGATAAGACGAAGTATCACCTTCTCAAGGGCTTGTCTAATGCTTGGGGATTGTGTCTGGGTACTTGTCGATGCGGGGAATCTCGACAGGAGGGCGGCACTGGTGATTTCGTTTCCGATGAAGATGGTAGTGGTACCCTTGTGAATCATAACGAGGAAGAGGACGGGGATGAAGATACTACGCCAGCCGCAAAGACCGCGCCAATCAGGCATTGTGAAGAAAGATGGCCCAGGCTCGAATGGTCTTTCTGGGGAAAAGACTTCACGGTCCAAAAGAACGAGTGGAGGGTCTTACCAAATATGTCAGAGAATGCTTGGGGGTGGCTTGTGTATCCATCAATCAATATTTTTTGGCCCTCGTCTCCTTCGATATGGCAAGGCGAGGAAAAAAAGAAGGGGTTGATCAAGATGTTCCAGAAAAGTGGATCGCTGGACACCGAGGACGACATGTACATTTTGGGGCGGATGAAGAGGGAGAAGGTTCTGAAGAGGAGGAAGGAATTGATCAGGAGGTGGCCGGATTGTGGGCCGTCCTTAGACGAGCGATTTGGACTTGGCCTTACGGATAGTGAGGAGGATCGGAGGGAGCTTGAGACAGAGGCTGAGATGGCAAGAGAGGCTGAGCGAGAACAGAAACAAAAAGCCGAGGAGGACGTGGAGACGTGAGTCGAAACCCAAAGCGATGTCGAACGGATGGCACGTGAGCTGAATGTTCCCAAATTGGATCAGTAGAATCCACTTCTCCGATCCTCAGCGTTCTCGATCTCTATCTCCGACTTACGAAATTAAGAACTTCCGTCCACCTCATCAACTTTAGTATTCAACCTTCCCTCGAATCTCCTCTTCATCCGCTCCCCACTAACCCTGAACACGTCCGGAAACCATTCCAACTCCTCGTCCTTATCATTTTCCCTCATAATCCCCACCAAAGCCTTTGCACAAAGCCAACAAAGCACCATCCCATGTCCTTGGAAACTAGCACAAACGAATAGCCCCTTGTTTTGATCCCCTTCCACCTCTCCCACAAATGGAAACCCATCAGAGCTATACCCCATTATCCCCGTCCACTCCCTCCTCACTCTTCCCTCCTTATCATCCTCTCCCCACCTCTGTCCAAAAAGCCTCGGCGTAGTCTCAGTCAAATATTTGCTAATGACAGGATTGACACTGGTATCATCCGTCTCGCCAAACTCATAAAGACCTTCTTCATCCGCTTTGACAAGCCCGCCACCAATAACAATATCGCCAGCGTATTTCGACCCTGGAGGCCGAGGAATCATATACTCGTATCCATTCGAGTAGATAAAACTATACGTTCCGGGCAACCCCTCAGACGGCATATTCCTTCCTGGTCTATGCGCCGTAATCTGCCCTCTCAAAGGGACAATACTCCCCTGAAATCCGGTATTTAAAAATGCCGTGTATCCATTCGTAGCAAGCACAACTTTCTTCGCTTTGATATTTCCTCTCGGGGTCTCTATATCCCATAGCCCATCGTTCCCACGAGAGACTTTCGTAGCGGGCGTTCTGGTGTATAGTTCCAGGCCTTTCTCCAAGCATAATTTCAATACCCCAATAACGAATTTATACGCGCTCAAACTCCCCGCCTCGTAACTTACTGCACCGACAACATCTTTCCCATCAACATAGAATCTATCTCTCGCCTCCTCGGCACTCCAGATATTGTACCTGCCCACCGTGCTCTCGTCCTGCTCCCCTTTAAACACTTCCCGTATAGCTTCTATACCTCTCAAGCTAGCTTCCCACTGCTGCTTGTCGTAGACTATATCAACCGTGTCGCCGATCCAGGAATCGCAGGGTATCTTATGTTCGGCGGCGAAAGCGTGGACGGCTTTGATAGTAGCGTATTCGAGGCGGGCAATTTTCTTTGCAGTGAGGAGGGAGATGGAGGAGTTGGTGAGGAAGGTCCGGTAGGATGCTGCTTTGGTGTGACCGCCTGTAGAATATATCCATGTCAGCATTTTGCGCCCGAAATACCCTTGAAGACGATCGTAAGGGATAAAGAGACTATGTATGTACCATTCCGCCCTGTAGCTCCGCTACATGCTTGTCTCGCTTCTAGCATGACGACTTTCTCCTGATTTTTCGGCGTGTGGACTCCATCTTCCCCGCCGAGTAAATTCCACGCGATTCCCGCACCAGTGATACCACTTCCTATTATAACAACGTCTGCTATCTCGGGCACGGACGAGGAAGATAAGTAGTCGGAGAGCTGCGAGTCCGGAGGATCTTGCCAGTAGGATGTTGTTGGGTTGGCGCGGGGCAGGGAGACTGGGATGGCAGCGCGGGTGTCCATTGTGCTGGTGTTGATAATGGATGACAGAGGAAGAAAGAAAGGGAGACGGAACTTGCAGAGAAGGAAATAAGAGAAGTAACCTACATGTTAAATATCCATTGCTTGTACTTAGGCCAAGTACGAGGTAGTTGTATAAGTAATAGAGAGGGACGGGAACGTCAAGAGTGGAGTGAGTGAGGTTCCTCGGATGGAACTGCTGCATTCGGATTCGAGCTTCTAGCCAAGTGGGGTTCACGACCCCATGATAATTTTGCCTGGAGGCGAACTTCCATCAAGCGAGTAAACAATAGAGGGCCATTTACAGATAAGAATAAGAAAGAACGATTGAAGTCAGCTTCTTCTTTGGATTCAGCTTTGCAGTATATTTGCAATTGATTGAGGTATTGTGCCAAACCCACCAGCGAAAATAGTATCAGCTGGTTAGCACAAGTACCGACGCTAGAAGCATACCACAGCCTTGAGACTCTGCTTCCTACTCCTCCTTCCATGACACAGGAAGAATCAAAGCAGAACGATACAAAGAGTACATTCCCCTGACTAATTAAACAAAGTCCCACAAAACGTTTGGCACAACTACGATTGCAGATTAGAAGTATCAGAGAGGAAAAGGGGATAATTTCAAAAGTGGCTAATAATACTTCCCAGCAATTCTTTCCCATTTTCATTATGCGAATTAGTGAGTTACAAATACAAACAAAGTAAATCATGCGAAGAAAGTTCGACTATTGTCGAAAAGAGCCCATGGATCAGGGATCAGGATTGGACGAGACAGATAGCGACAGGAGCCTAAACAAGCATAAATCTCTCCTTTTCGCCCAACTTTCTCCGATTTTCAAGGGTGAATCGCATAAAGCCCTGAAGATAGCATGGACCCAACAGTGTCTTCGCACCTGGCATTGATGAATTGTGAAGAAGAAACGGCACTTTGAAGAGATCTAGGAAAACGATCTGATCCGCCATTTTGCACCCCACCGAAGATTTTGGCATGAGACCAAATAGTCCCTTTGCAGTAAGGAAGAAGTGAAAATTCCGGAGTGTTGATCCCATTTGTTGATGTAACATTCCCAATAGTCGTGTCACTCCTGGGTTGATGTTTGGTCCTTCCTCTGATATCGGATCGCCGTGGAGAGCAGGGTCTTCTCGCAGAAACGTATCAATATACAATTGTAAAGCATCATCGAGTTTCAGAACGCTGCGGGAAGCTTGAGGGGCGAACATTTGCATCCCAGCCCAGACCGATGTCATATCACAAGACGCAAGCAAGGTTCTCAAGAACGCAATCTTCCAAGGATCGAGTCCGCAGTACAATTCTCCTTTGGCACGGGACTCAATCTCCGAGAGAAGTTTGAGGATTGCCTTTCGATCTCGCGTATATTCAGGTCTTTTTTCTTCAATTGCTGGCACTGAGTGGTGCTGCTCGAGATCCTCGAGAGTCCAGCTCCAAACGACAAAGTCAACAATGTAACCATCGAAGCCGAAGACGTGAGGGTCTTTTCCAGGGTACAATCTGACCGATCTTCCTTGATCTCGATCCACAAGCTCTTCATCTCCGTACCCTGTCTGCATCCACCACGTGGTTGAATCCTCTACGAGACTCACGCTATGATCTGGCACCCAAGAGGGGAGATATGCACGCTCACAGCTCTCACCATGGTCGATGAATCTGCTTCTTCTCCATGCACCGGCACTGTACAAGTGTTGCAAGACCCCGTTTTTGAATGCCATACTAGCAACTTCAGTTGAGACTTCAGCCAGATGTTTCGAATAGTCCGCCTTGATAACAACACGTCCTTCAGCTTGAGGTGGCAAGATTCCAAGCAGAGCGTACACATGATCTCTCTGGTCACTACATTTCCTGGAACCAAAAAGCGCAACGGATTTAAACCAAGCATCAATAACATGTTCTGGCCGTTTCCGATACGCAAGCTTGAATTGATGCGCAGATTGCACCACCGGCCAGCAGACGCCCGTGAATGTAATCCAAGCATTCGGGTCGAAAGCATTTCCCGTTTCCACGAACAGGTAGATCAGAACGCACATCCTTTCAAACTGGGACCAACTCAAGACTTGATCGCCGAAGTGGAGGAGTAGATTCCGAGCCAGTGTCGTCTCTTGAACAATCCACATACGGGTGAACCACACGCTTTCATACAACGCTCGGATGCCGCAGGGATTCAAGTCGGTGTCCATCCCAGCTGTAGCAAAGACGCGTGGCCACATGCCGCCGATATTTTTCTTGACTTCTTCTTCCAACTGCTTGAGGTCAGAAAGCAAATAGACGCTCGTTCCTGGACGAACGTGTGGCAGCCCTCTCCCCACAAAAGCCATTGCACCAGCAAGGCTGATTGACTCGACGTCGACTTTCGTGTTAGTTGTGTTCTCGCCCAGCCAAGCTAGAACTGTCGACGCAGTGCGGTATATCTCGCCCATAAGTGGCAGCTGCTGGTTCTTCTCGGGGATGTCGCTTTGATTGATACAGACTGCATCGACCCAAAGCATCCTGGGCTTGTCCGGCTTTTGAAAACATCGTAGAGCATCGGCGAGATTCTGCGTGATCTTGAGATATGAAGACTCGCCGGTTTTTAACGTGATGGGAAAGACTGGTTCGCCCCAAACATAGGAGACAGCCTCGAACTCGAGGTCACGATGAAGTGTAACGTGGACAAGCTCGCCTTGGAGTATGGCGTCTCGACTCGATGCTGGAAGCAGCTTCAAGACTCTAATCTCCTGTGCTCTGAGTGATTGATAACTGTACTTTGCGGAGTATGTATGTTCCACCAGGTTAGTTCCTTCGGCGATGTGATCCCCTGAATCCATTTTTGAAGGGATGCGACTACTAGTGGATAGTATATTGCGGGTTGCTTCGTACCGGAATGTCAGACGAGAGATATGTTTGTGACTGAGTCGCTTCTTGGCCCCCTTCACAAAGTTGACAACGATAGGTAAAGTCGTTTTCAGATACGGAGGTAAGTGCAAGAGAGCGTAATTTTATCCCTCAAGATGGCATTTGCTTTTTCGTGGCTGGCTGACCTGTGCAGCCTTGTGAGGTCTCACAGCCTCAGCCCATCATAACAAAATCCTGATTCTGATCCGATAACCTACAGCTCGAACAAAGCTTGCGAAGGAGAAAATGCATCCTCAATCTGGCACACAGTATCTTTATCCACGGCTTGCTCGTAATTTGTTCACTCTTGGCCCTTTTGCTTGGGAGACCTGAGAATCTCGTCTGGCCCGGCTCGAGGGCAAATTGTTCTTCAGCTAGCTTCATTGCAGCAATGTCTTTCTTTTAAGCCCTGCCTGGATGACTACTCGGTAAATTCGTACTTCCTGTTTTGTCCTGGACAAGTTCATATCAGTGTTTACTTCAAATTCAAAAGCGGGAATCCCCCACTTTACCCCTCCAAGACCCCGGTACTCTGCACGCCCATCGTCACCTCATGACGGCAGAAAATGGCATTAAGGAGATTTATCCACAAGTCTCCAATTTATCCATCGCTCCTTGCTTACACCTACATGAAAACCACCTTCAACAACGAATCAAAACACTTCAATTGCATTCGGAGTTAATGCCCCGACAGCCCGCCATGGTGGATTATCAATTGTGCCTCTCACCGCCCACGCCCTTGGCGGCAGATTCTCCAACCTAAGAGCTTAAGCTCTTTCTTCCCCTCATTTGCAAAGCCACCAGTCAAAGAAAGTGGTGATGCAACAGCGCGGCAGGGAGAACGGTGTTATGCCTTTAACCCCGCGATCTTCATATGAAGCTTGGCCAATTGCTAAGGTATAAGAGGAAGACGTGGCCTGACTTCCAGGCATTTGCTATACCATAATTCTTTTCCTGCTTCTCTAATCAAACTCACCCGTAGTAGCAGTCAAAGCACACCAATTCGCAGCAGGATCAACCACCAACAGTAAACGATCGCAATCATGCAAGCACCACCACTTCCCGACTCCCTCAAGGAGAGCGTTGAGAGCAGCAAGGTCGAATATGTCAACTTGGGGAAGAGCGGATTGCGCGTTTCCGTACCTATCCTTGGTGCGATGAGCATTGGAGATCCTGCGTGGGCTCCTTGGGTTGCTGGCGAGGAGGAGGTACGTTCTTCCCCTTTGCCATTTTCCTCCTGCAACCAATCAATTGCACCCTGCTTGGACGTCTGAGTCTTGGACATCATTTGCCCAGGTCCATCCCGCAATCGAAATAATGCTAAAAAATTACCCCACCACAGTCCCTCCCTCTCCTCAAAGCCGCCTACGACCGTGGTCTCAACACCTGGGATACAGCCAATGTCTACAGCAACGGCGCCTCGGAAATCATCATCGGCAAGGCAATCAAAAAGTACAATATCCCGAGACATAAGTTGGTGATCCTGACGAAGTGCCATGGTGCTGTGGGAGAGGTCCCGCAGGTTAGAGGCTTCTTCTTTCCTAAGGAGATTAGGGCCAGTAAGGATTATGTGAATCAGGGTGGTAGGTTGCCTTTTCTTTCCTGTGTATATTGCGGTGGTGTAAGCGATAGAGGCTGGTAGGTGCTAGCGGAGAAAGTCTGGAATGGAGGAGACGATGAAGAGAAAAGAGGACACAGAACAGACGCTGATAAAATTCAGGTCTCTCTCGTCAAGCAATTTTTAACCAAGTCAACGCTTCTCTAAAACGTCTCGACATCGATTACATCGACCTGCTCCAAATCCACCGTTTCGACGCCAACACACCAATCGAGGAGACAATGGAAGCTCTCCACGACCTAGTCCGCAGTGGTAAGGTGCGATATATCGGCGCAAGCAGCATGTGGGCTACACAATTTGCACGCATGCAATTCGTAGCCGAGCAAAGAGGATGGACGAAGTTCGTCAGCATGCAGAATCAGTATAGTTTGTTGTATCGCGAGGAGGAGAGAGAGATGAATAGGTTCTGTAATGATACGGGTGTTGGTTTGATTCCGGTATGTCACCTCCCCTTCTTGCCCCATTCTGTTGTATACTTCGCATGCAATGCAAATTCAGTTGCATCTTGTTATCACATCGCTGACACTATTCTCAGTGGGCACCTCTCTGCCGCGGCCATCTCGCCCGTCCCCTCTCAGCACTTGGCAGCACCACCCGGTCCGCACCCGAAAAGGAGAAGGGCCTCACACCCGAAGACAACAAGACCATCGAGCGCGTCCAAGAACTCGCTGACAAGAAGGGCTGGAAGATGAGCCATGTTGCGCTAGCTTGGATCAACAAGCGGGTTGCCAGCCCAATCATTGGGTTCAGTAGTGTGGATAGACTGGACGAGTTGATTGGTGTTAGAGGGAAGACATTGACGGATGAGGAGGAGAAGTATCTTGAGGAATTGTATGTTCCGAAGGCTATTAGTGGGCATTCGTAGATGGGTTTGGTAGATTGGAGCAGGAGAAAGAAGGGGGAAGATGGAACGGGGAATATACCGAAGAGAAAGAGATCGCACCGAATAACAAAAGCAGACGTGAAACCGTCCATTCTCAAAACACATCGAGATTAGTCCACCCCAAAGGAAAAGAGAGACAGTTCCGTGACTTCCATGATGTTCTTTCACCTCTCAATGCGATGCGCTCGCTCTCGCTCTCGCTTTCATTTGCTCTGCCAGTAAGCCAGCCACCAGCCTTTGCGTTAATAACAGTAAGCACCGTATTTTGACAACCTACCTACTTACGCCTGTATCTCACTCTCCCTGCCAGTCAATCATAAATGCAGCAAACATCACAACTTTCACAACATCACAAATTACAAATTCCAACAACTATTTCTATTCGGCTATCAAAGGCATAAAGACGTCACCTCACCTCAACCCCCGTCTGCCCATCTCGCAACGCACAACCGATATGGACATGAACCCAGATGAATTCCCCGACCCAACCCGTCTCGTCTCGCCCCATCAGCCTCGCCTCTCCAATACATCTCTTTCATCTCCAGCATAGTACTTCACCTTCCTTTTCGGGAATGAGACTGATCTTATCGTATGGGTCTGCTGTGGAATCTGGAATGTGGATATGGTGTGGTTCCCTTCCGCTGGGTCAGGTTGGTGGCGCTTGGTGGCGTTGGAACTTGGAAGTCTAGCCTAGCCTGCTTGTGTAGATTCGGGTGTGGATGTGGATTAGATTGGGCATGCAGGTCGACGGATGCTTGTGGATGCGGGGAACAGCTCGGTGGAAGGAATGTGGAAGGAGTGTGCAGCCTTCGAGAAGATTTCCAAGACTGGTGGCGGAACCAAGCATTATTGCCACGACGGAAGGCTTGCTGGGCAGATCTCGACATGGGATGCGCCCAGAGTTTGATATTTAGACAAGACAAGTATTTGGAACCCCTCATTCTGCGGTATCTGCTCACCACCGTATCTTCTCGGTTTCGTTCGACACTTCTCTACACCTTTCATGTTTGTCTGCTACCGCGCCGCAGACCTATTCAGTACGTACTCTACAATACGCTCGGCCGGCCAAAACCACCTTACCTTGCCTTTGCGACGCTTGAATACTTCCGTGGGCAAGTTTCGGATAGCTCGGGCAAAAGATATAAAGCAGTCCGTTGACCTGATACCGACAGAAACCACAAATCCGATTAATCCATATCAAGAAGGTGGCATCACCAACTCCGTCTCCATAGCGGGAACTAAGCTGATAAGATCGTCTCGACACCAGTACAGTAGGGTGCAAAAAGTAACTGCACCCCCCCTTGCAAGCGGCCGCTAGCGCTTCGTGCTCCAGGCTTGTCAGAGTGCGCAGCTCATGTCATGCATACCTAGAGATCAGCATACTTCAGCACGCTACCCGCGATTGCAGGGGGGGGGGTGCAACTACTTTTTGCACCCTACTGTAACATGCCTGCATGTCCAGCTCCAAAATTCCATCTCACTTCCTCCTACCAAACTGGGTAAACAAATCATTAGTAGTAAGCATTAATTTCCTTAGTCTCTTCCGAGCCTCCGGAAAGCGATTCTATTCCACTTGAGCCTTTCCCTTGTCCTTTGCATGCACGCACCGTAACGGGATTGTTTTCGATATACCCGAACCGAGCCACACGAGCTTCCCCCTGCTCTCAGCCCGCCTACCCCACCACCAACACTCATGACACCTTCCTAAGCGAGCATAGCTTTCGACGATCTCCACTTGGCATTATCTTATCTGGCTGTCTGCTTTGCTTGTTTTGATTGGCATTGGTGCTTGTGCGAAAGCTTGATTAATAATTTAACGGTTCGTATGGAGCGTCTGGATATGGTTTCGAGCTGCCGTTTCTGGTACAGCTTGGGAAGGGGAGGGTCTGACATGCTGAATATACGCCGCATTGCTGGCTTGGCAGATGTACTAAGGAAGTGAAGGGAGATGTGATTGGATTGTGAGGGAAGGATTGGGAGGGTCGGTGAACTATTGTTGAGCTGTCGCACGAGACGGAGTTTATTGTGCTTGCTGGTGGGAAAGGATGATTGGGAATAATGAATGGATGTTTGCGAATGGGCAGGGTACGAGTAGGAAGGAGAGGAGCACGGTGGGAGGCGTGAGTGAAGCCGAGGCTGCGCCTAGCTGTATCACCCACTACGATCTACATCGACATGGAATGTGGATTTGGGATTACTAGGGATTCGAGATTGGTAAGTGCTGCAGCTGGTCGATTTGATTAACTCGGTTCGGTACCGGGTATGTTGCAACTGGTAAGGCGTGGTGTGGTGTACTGGCTAAGTATGCACTGCATTGCATTATGCAAGTCCCCCTAGGGACGTCTCGAAACACAATATAATGCGATGATCCCCCTCCCCTCTGCTTGTTTTTCTTCTCTTCTCTCCTCGTCCATCCCCTACCGTACTCATCCAAGGGAACACAAGCCACGATGTCGAACCTCGCCAATCTCGCCCTCGATGGCGGCGACCCTCGTCAAGGGGAGAAGAAGAACCCTAACCAGTATGCACTCGACCACGGACATGAGGCCGGCCTTGCGAATGGCTTCACTATCGAGGCTGCGCAGGTTCACAACGATCCTAATATCTTGTTCGAGGAATACCTTCACTATGCGAGCATCACGCGAGCGGAAGAGCGCGCATATGAGAAGAGTACTGTCAAGAGTGACGAGCCATTCTCGCTTGGTGGACTTATCAAGAGTCGGTTCTCGAAGGGTCATAAGCATGAGATTAATGCTGTTGTGGAGGGCAATCAGATCACGACTACCCATAACGATTGGTGAGTGGACTTTGCACTCTTAAATTCTCGTGAAGGGAAATTTTATGAGTTCAATCTCGAGGCCAACGAATTGAAGCTAATCTTCGTTGCTTTTGCAGGTCTACCGTCACTGATCTAGAATGGAGACAAGCTTCTCGTGCTACCCGAACCGCATCCTGGGGATCCATCTTCTTCCTCATCACAACTGATATTCTTGGTCCTTCTGGTGCTCCGTAAGCTTTGTTCCTTTCTCTCGCAAAATATCCCATAACTAACAAAATTGACAGATGGGCCTTCTCAAACACCGGATATGGCCCAGGTGTCGCTCTTTACACTACATTTGGTCTCATGGCTTCCATCTCGGGATGGTATGTCTGGGGTGTTTACATGCACAGTAAGCCTCACCACCCCTATTTCATGAGATACCAAAAAAAACAAAAAAATACTAACATCAATTCAAGCCGACTCCGACCGTCACCCCCTCCGCGATTTCGGCCAAGCCTTCTTCCGCGTTTTTGGCCCAGCCATGCGCCACCTAATCAACGTCCTCCAATCCCTCCAAATGATCATGCTCGTCGCCGTCCTCATCCTCTCCGAGGGCGGCAAAGCCTCCCAAATCTCCATTGGCCGCAACGGCGAGAACGGCAACGGTCTCTGCTTCGTCATCTGCCTGCTCATCATCGCCCTCCTCGGCATGGTCCTCGGCCAGATCCGCACACTGCAGCGATTCGGCTGGCTCGCTAACTTCTCGGTCTTGACTACCGTGTTGACGAGTTTCCTCGCTATTGGTATTGCGGCTACCAGTGAGCCGAATTATGCCACTATGTTTAGCTCTTTTGGAGCTACTACCGCCGTGCCGTTTGGAGAGGTGAACTTTCCTAATGGGACGGTTGAGAGTCATATTCCTATTAGGACCTTTGCTGGCACACCGGATTATGGATATGCGTCTGGTGGTGTGGGGTTCTTGGGTTCTTTCCAGGGAATCAATAATATCATCTATGCTTACGGAGGAGCTATGCTTTTCTTCAACCTTCTCGCTGAGATGAGAAATCCTTGTAAGTTGTCTCCTGCCCTCAGCGGAATTTGAAGTGAGAAGAGGAGAAAGTTGATTGCTGACTTTCCTGGCTTGTAGGGGATTTCTGGAAGGGTATGATCGTCGCTGACGTCTTCATCTACCTCGTCTACATGTTCTTCGGTATCTTCCAGTATTCATACCAAGGACAATACACTTTCAGTTCGGCTATCCAGAGTATCACTCCGTTCAACTACCGAACTGCTGGTAACGTTCTGGCTATCATGGGTACGTTCACAAAAGCTTGCCTGACTCAAATTGAAGCGATACGTGGAATGCGAATACTAATTATTTGAATAGGTGGTCTCATCGCTGCTGCTCTCTACGGGAATATCGGCATCAAAGTCATCTACAACAACGTCCTCATGGAACTCTTCCGTAAGTCTTCTGAGCCTATCCTCACCCCTTGAGCACACCTTTCTAACAACACTCTTCCAGACTTCCCCCCACTAACCTCCAAACGCGGCAAAATTGCCTGGGTCTTCGTCGTCCCCGTCTACTGGGCCGTCGCCTACGTAATCGCCACGGCAGTCCCCAACATCGGCGACATCTCCTCCCTCGTCGGCGCCTTCTGCATCGGCAACTTCACCTACACCTTCCCGGCCCTGCTGAAACTCGGCTTCGACATCAAGAAGAACGCCATGCTCCCCGAAGAATCCTTCGATACCGAAACCCGCAGATACACTAGACTCGATGATGGATGGAAGAGGTGGTGGAGGGGATATAAGAAGAGTTTCTGGATGAGTAGCTTCAATATCCTGTATTTTTTGGGGAGTCTGGTCGTTTGTGGGTTGGGTTGTTATGCCGCGATTGAGGCGCTGATTAGTGCGTTTGGGAAGGGGGGGACGACGGCGACGCATTTTAGTTGTACGAGTCCTTTTGCGGGGTAGATGTGATCGTGGATGTGTTCAGTCAGTGTAGGAAGAGTCGGTGGAAGGCATGTTGGACGGGTAGTATGGCTGTGGAGAGGAAGACGTGGGTGTTGTAAGTTTAGATGTAAGGGGTGGAATGGATGTAGTGCGGAACGCTAGATGAGCAGAGTAAATGAGATACAATGTACGCTCGTTTCTACGTCAACTCTTCACTTCAATCATCTCAATTTTGGATTGTCGTGTAATAATGCAAGAGTCAGATCGCTGTATTGTTCTGAAGTTTCGTCCTTAGGTCTCGCTGTTTCAACTAAACATGAGCAAGAGAACACGGGAACGATCGAAGATCAACGAGTAGGTAGAGACTGAATTTCAAAAGCTCTTGTCATGACAAGCAGTCTACAAAGCTCAATCTCCATCTCTTTGTCGGGCCCTCTCCTCCCATAAAAAATCGTCCCCCCATATTCCTCGTTCCCCTTCCCCGTTCCTCCTCTTCCACCCCACCTCTCCCCACCTCACCTCACCTATTCCCCTCATCCCAATCCCTCACCTCACAACTCCGCCTCATCCAAATTCCTCACAAACAGCGTAAACCACTTAACAGCATTAACATGATTCCTCACACTAACCTTCTCATTAACCGTATGTATATTCCCCAGCCCCTCCTCATCCTCACTATCATACCCCGGCGCAAACCTAAAGATGTGCTTCGTCAGATCCCAGAAGAAGCGCGTGTCTGTATTACCCGTCATTATGCCTGGCGTGGTGATTATGGAAGGGCCGTAGATGGCGCGGTTCGTGCCTGCCAACACCGAATACGGACTGACAACCGAACTATCTGATGGAGTTACTGGTGCGGGAGCGAGGACGTCATTGTGCGCGAGGATGAGGGAGGAGGCGGCTTCGATTCCATCGAAGGCGTGGAGGGTTAGGTTGTGTTTGGTGGCGATGTGGGATGCTACGCTGGTAAGGTGGTCGAATACTGCTTGGGCGGTTTCGCCAACTGAGGTGAGGGGGGTTCGTCAGCTGATGGTCTAGCACACTGACAAGAGTACAAAACCGAGGGGCGATCGTGGAAGATGAAGAGAATCAAAGATGGACTGGCCACAGAAAGCATCGAGAATGTGATGCAAATAGAAGAGAGGTAAGAAAATTGAGGCACGAACCATTGACTCGGTGATTGACAATAGCCTGAGCCCGTTCTGGCAGAGCATTAACTTTCACCCCACCAGAAATGATATCCACAGCTTGTGAAGTCTGCAGCAAGTACTTGATCTCCGGACCCTGTTTGGCAGCTTCCCAAGCCAGAGTATCACTCTTCTTCGCACACGTGTGTCCATTTCCCTCAACTCCACTCCCACTCTCCACCAAGCGCTGATCAAGCAATTTCTTCAACTTCGGGTCAAAGTCCGGCGAGTAAGCAGCTCCACACTGTAGCTGAGTGAAATATGGATTCTCATCATACAGTCGTGTCGGATACTGCGTGCTCTCGATCAAGTAGATCAATTCGCTCAGAATACCAATGCTGGTATGATCACGAGGAATAGACGAATGCCCACCTGGCGAGCGGATCGTAATCTCGACGTTCGTGGATCCCTTCTCAGCAGCACCTGGTTTCGCGAAGACGGTTCCCCATGCCTCTTCGAAACTAGCTCCCTCATCAACAACGACAGCGAGACCGTCATCGCCGTAGCGGGAGTGCAGGACGGCGGAGAGATTGCCGGCGCCATGGTACCCGAAGGTCTCTTCGTCGAAACCGTAGGCTAGGAGGAGGGTACGTTTTGGGACGAAGTTGGCGGAGAGGAGGAGTTCCACGGTTTCGAGTGTGGCGATCAGTTGGTTCTTGCAGTCGGATGAGCCTCGGCCCCAGATGTACTTCCCATCGTAAAAGCCGCTCCAGGGCGGGTGCTCCCATGCAGGGATCTAGAGAGCAGTTTTATTACATTGTCTCTTCCCGGTTCAGGTGTCTAGATGGAGTACTTACGGTATCGACAGGTACAGGGACAGTATCTTGATGAGCGAGTAGAGTCGTAGGCTTCAGATCAGGATTGCTTCCTTGCCATGTGAATAGCAAGCCATGCGTATTGACTTTCTCCACTTTCAGCTTCTCATGCACGAGCGGGAAGATCTTCTCGAGGTAATCATGGAAGCCGTAGAAGACTTCCCACCTTTTATCCTCGCCAATTGCTCCGAGGTCGTCGAAGGTCTCGGTCTTGATCTTGACGGCACCGGATAGACGCTCGATGCTGGCATTGCGGAATGCATCAGATGAGATGAAATCGAATGCTTTGCTTAGTTCTGGGGTATCCTTTGGAAACAAAGCATCGGGCTGGACGCATTGAGCTGTGTAGTTCAGGACAGGAGAGTTTGTCCAGCGCGTTCGAGGTGTGGCGTGGAAGAATGTGAGATAGATCAGTGCTAATGGGATGAGTGCCCAAGCTAGCTTGCGACGAGTATGGCTAACTTTGTTCCCTCCGTTTGAGTTGATATCATCCACACTGGTCGTCGGCAATGTGCGATCTGTAATTGACTTTTCCATTATGAAGATGAGTCTGAAAAGTGTTGTATCTTTGAAATTATCAATGATGGGATGAGATCCAGAAGAAGAAGGTCGCTGATCGCTTAGTCACCAACACCTAAATCCCACTCTTGGCACAGCGGGGCACTGACTTTGGCCAGGGTTTCTTCGTAAGCGAACATAAACAGAAAATGTAGTCGATTTGCTTTTCCGATGACCAGGCGCGGTACATGATTGTTTTGTATGTTATTTTATTGTTAATGGGACCGAAATTACTTGAAAATACCCATCCAGCACTCGCGTTTAGAGCGTGCCCATCACCGACCTCATCATCTACCGCATTTCACCTCCCACCTTATTTTCAGTCTCTGACCATGAAAGAAGAGAGTATTGTTGCTCGGTCTGTCTTTTATTAATCCACTAGCACTGCTCTGAGCCCTATGTTCTTGTTTCGACCTCTTCTGCTCCCTCTTCCACTCCTCATGTCTCCTCTCATTCTCTACATCTGCTACCAGCAAGTCCACTTCCTCACCTTCCTCGTCCTCCTCGGTGCAATCAGACACCGAAAATTAACGTTGTCTAGGATCATGAGCATCCCTCAAGAAAGCCTCAAAAATGTCATGACGCCCTGTAAAGGCATCAAACAAGTGCGGATAAGACGTTGCAAGAAACGTCAATTGCTCATCATTCTGCAACACAACCCCAACATTCCCGTTCCCATACCACCTCCGTATCTCCTTCCTCTCCTCCTCGACCAATCGTTCCATTGACGATCGATAACCAGCTGCCAAACACCCATCGTCAACAGTGGGATCACTTTCCATTTCCCTCTCCCACTCCTCTTATTCGGCACCTGCCACCTTTCCCCACACCCACCCCTCTTACACTTACACTCGCCCCAACAGAACTGCATCCTCTCGCTTATCTCTCGCAGAATACTCATCCTAGCATGATCGCCCGGTTTCAAACCACATCGCATATCAAACCTCCTCAACGAGGTCAAAGATCGAAAGTGCCAGATCGTGCGGTATGTGTACTCCGGACAGAAATCACCTCTCCTTCTTCGAGTGTCAAGCAAGATATGCTGGACAGTCTCGACGAGTAGTCTATATCCCATCGCTGTGCTCAAGCCGCTTGATTCATCGACTCTTGGGTTCGAAAAGAATACGGCCATCTCTGGGATGAAGTATCCTGTCCATGAGATGAAACATATGGAACATGCGGTTTGAAGCCAATAATGTATATGGTTTCTTAGCTAGTGGGAGACGAGACTGAGATTGGCCAGAGGATCTTTGGTGTTGTTGGTGTGTGAGGCCAGATGGCGGCTTTTGATGGTTGGAGTAGCTTCTTTGAGTTTGATTGTTCGTTCTGTTGCTAGGTACTCGAATAATATGAATCTGACCTCAAACGTAAGATCGGCGAATGTGGTCTTTCTCTTGATGTTTGTTCTCCATTGTCTTGGTAGCAGCTGGGGCTGTAATACTTGTCGTCGTGAGAACCTGGAGGTCGAGATCAGGCGCCATGGTGATCGAGTAAGCGTTGTCAAGATTGTCGTAGGTGAGAATGAGGCCTGAGTTCTCTTGATCTGAGGATATGTTGGATGTTTTCCGAAATAAGTCTGTGTTCAGAAGGTGACTTGAAGTTTGCCATGTGTGAGAATTATCCTCGAAGCAAGTTTTGGAGAAAATAAACCGACCATCGTCGTGTGGATATTCCTAGTATCGATTCTTAGGCATCTGCTAGGTATCATAGCTTACCAGCTGTATGATACGGACCATACCTGGGTTTAGGCGTGGCGGCTAGACTAGCATCTAGGTCCCACGACCACAAAAAATGCGCCTATCGACCCATTAGTAGATCTGTATAGATAATACAGCATCATGATGCGTGATGGCGACAAAGTCCTTCTAGACTTCTCAAGATGCTGTTACAATTGCTTGTTTTGTCAGTCTTATCCGCAAAGAGTGGACTTGGATTTCGCTTAACTACGAATTCCGTAACTAGTAGAGGAGTAGCGTGGCACCGATTTTATCTACCGCACTTCAATTCTTATATAGGCAGTCAATAATTCTGTCTAGATATGATGGTATCACTGGAGGGTCATCATGGTTCTATTCGTCTGTTACCTGAATACTTTCGAAACCATTACCGACCTAGTCGACTAGCTAGTTCGGTGAATATCACAGAAGTTTTCAGGAAACCGACGAGCATTTGCACCTTGTTCCTATGGCCCCATAATCTATATTTCTAAACTTCATAATTACTTGACAGCGATACAAAGATTTTTCATTATGGGCACGGGGTTTTCAAAAGCCCATGTTCCAGCCACTGGCATAGCTGCTACCTTTGAGGAGAGCTTCATGGAAATACACCAAACTACCGTTGAACCTTCAAATATATCTCGATGCACTCAGCGTTCAGTAAAAGAGCCAATAAACGATCTAAGATCGAGAGCCTCGTTTCTTGGACTTCCAGTCGAGCTCCGCTGTCACATCTTCGAACAAGCTCTCCAAAACTATGAGATCGACATCGCATCTCTACTGTCGAAAAAACCACCAATATCTCCTTCTGAATCCCTCAAATTCTTTCTCATCTCATGCAAACAGGTCAATGATGAAGTCAGAGACTGGCTCAGAATCCAACCTCAATTGAAATACCACAACCTAATCGGACCTTTCGACCCCACCACGACGATCTGGAAAGCCGATCTCCTTACTATCCGAGCACAAGACACGAAATTCACTCGAATCGTTCATCATGGCGGTTTCAAACAATACATTCAGATCCTCATCATGGACATGAACTTCGACACATCAAAAGGCGAAAACAAATATCGCATAAACGACCACAATATCTGGAAAAAGCTTCTCCCTCTTCCATCTCTACAGCGCATCGACCTCCTTATGCACGGCAAACTCGAATGTATGACTAAGGATGGACTCTTCCAACGAATCTGGTACCCCACGACGTCCTGTTTCTCCTTTGGGCGGTGTAAAGAGTGTGCAAGTAAGATGCCACTCATCAGGTGGAAGAACGTCAATAAAGTCAACGGGAGATGGAGAGAGCTGGTGAATATTGATTTGGGTCGTCAGATTGCGAAGGATGCTGCGAAGTCTAAAGAGTGGTGTGAGAGAAACAACGTGAAGTGGGATGGTCCAGAAGAACTGGAAGAATTTGAGGACTTCTCGAGTGAAGATGATGAGGCGGATCCGGAGGATATTGCGGAGGTAAAGCTGAGGACTAGTGCGGCCCCGGCGTTAAAGTTAGATTCTGAGGTGGCGATGGAAGATGAGCCTCAAGATTTTGATGATGAGTCCGTGTATTTCTCATGCAGGTCACATGTGTCGGAAAGCGAGTCTGAGGACGAGGATTGGGATGTCGATCAGCGACGTGGTGCTGCTGAAGAGCAGAGGAAGAAGATCAAGCAATCACGGGAGGGCAAATCGAATTCGAGAATAGTAAGCGATGTCATCACTGAAAGCTAACTTCTCTGGGGAGGTAGTACTGACCGCGGAAGAAGCTGTACCCGCACCTATACTGACCTGCTCTTTCAAAAGCAAGTGACGGAAGTTCTGGCGGCCAAAAGCGGTAGTTATCTCAGCTTCATACTGCATACCAGTTTTGGCAGAAATACGGCGTTGAAGGTCACATAAGAATCCTTTGAGAGAAAACCAGATAAATTTCATTTCAGTCTTCCACCGAGCTGCATCTCACGCGCCATGTATCTTTCTGAAGAAGCCATCTTGGCAGACCATATCATCGTTCTTGGTGGGGCTGGAACCATCGTAGAGCAGGGAAGCTGGGAGGACCTTAGCTCGGACGCGGGTTACATCAGTCAGATAGTGCTAAGAGAGGGTCGAGAAAGCTCGAAGCGCCCAGATAAGACGGTCTCAATAGCTGGCAGACCTCGACAGCAAACATCTGCAACGACGGATCCGAACAGGCAAGACCTGACCAGGAAAACAGGAGACACTAAACTCTATGGTATCTAAGCTCCTCTTTCAGGCGGTGAACGGCGCTAACATCCACAGGCTATTATTTTGGAGCTATCGGGTGGACTCCCCTGGCTTTGTTGTTCCTCTCCATGACAGCATACGCAGTTTTTTCTGGGTTTAATGCCTTACTGGCTCCGTTTCTGAGCTGAGTCTGATGGTAGCGCTCTCCGACACTAATCCAGCAACTGCTTTCTTCTTGCAATCGGAGCGTTTGTTGGTGTCACATTGGCTCTAGGGAAAATCTTCCTTGTCATCGCCCCTCGATCTGGCAACGTTCTACCTGCTCGGCTACTCCACACAAGCATGGCAGCACCTCTGTCTTTCTTCGCGACAACTGACACAGGTAGCATTCTGAATCGATTCAGCTCAGATACGCTGATGATTGATCGGAGACTGCCACCATCTCTGCTACAAGTTGGACAGTGTCTATTCACGCTACGTTCCCAAGTTATCCTGCTCACTGTCGTTCAGCCCCTAATGGCCACCATCTTGCCATTCACATTCATTGCTGTCTACTTCATACATAAGTTCTATCTGGTCACTTCCAGACAACTTCGCTTTTTTGAATTGGAGACAAAGGCTTTTCCGAATTACAGCTTTCTTGAGACCCTCGAAGGTGTTACCACGATACGGACATTTGGATGGCAGCAAGCCTTCGTCAAGGATAACATCGCTAAGCTGGACCAGTGTCTACGACCCTGGTACCTGATGATGTGTCTTCAGCGGTGGCTGAATATCGCCATGGATCTGATTGTGCTGTGTATCGCCATGCTTGTTATTTCGCTGGCTGTAGTATTCAAGGGTACCATGACTGGTGGCCAAATCGGAAGTGCACTCAACGTTGTACTACTAGCCAACCAGTCCCTGCTCAAGCTAGCGGAATCGTGGACCATCATGGAGACTTCTTTGGGTGCAATATAGCGATTGCGTGCTTTTGAGAAAGACATCGAACCAGAAACACAGCCAGGTGAGGCTCGCCAGCCATATACCGAATGGCCTTCTCGTGGTTCCAATACTTTCGACAACATGTCGGCTAGCCACGACACCAGCAGTCTCGCACTCAAGAACATCTCCTTTTCTATTAAGTCAGGAATGAAAGTGGGAATCTGTGGCAGGACAGGAAGCGGCAAGTCTTCTCTGCTTTTAAGCATTCTCCGCCTTGTCGAGGTCGAATCGGGCACTATATGGGTCGATGGTCTGGATCTGCAGACTCTATCATGAGAAAGCATTCGATCGCGGATCATCACGGTGCCTCAAGATTCGATGCTGGTGATGAGTGACACTATTCGACAAAACATTGATATTGCGGACTCAGGGATTCTGGACGACGAAATCATTTTGGCGCTCAAGAAGGTGAAATTGTGGTCTGTGATTCAAGGACGAGCAGATGGCCATGCGACTGGTCTCAGTCAGGATCAAGATCTGAATGCTACTGCTGGGCATGAAGGCAGTGCAGTACCACTGCTCTACGGGCTCAGTGGTCATGGTCAACAGACAGATACACATCGAGATACGGCTCTAGACATGCTGATGAGCTCGCGTCCTCTCTCCCATGGTCAACAACAACTCTTCTCCCTAGCTCGCGCAATTCTCATGCGAGCTTTCCGTGGCAATATTGTCCTTTTAGACGAGGCCTCGAGGCTGATACTTGGGCTGCGACTCCGTCAGTATGGCAAGCATTTGTTGTAATAGATTTCGTGAGGAGGAATGCCTACTGTCATGGGTGATCAGGAACACTGTAGCCCCCAGTTCCTTGAACTGTCCTTTCGGTCCGAAAAGATGTCTAGTAATCCTTCTTTGTGTGATCGCATCAAGTGCACTAAGAACGTCGTCGAGAATAATCAGATCTTCGTGTGCTGAATCGCACGAGCAAGAGCAACTCGCTGTTTTTGTCCACCAGAAAGAACAATACCCCGACAACCAGCAAGAGTTTGATCGCCATCTGGAAGCTGCTGATGATCCTCCCCAAGCTCACATGCTTCAACAACCCGGCGATACCACGATTGGTTCAGGCTTGTGGACACATCAGCGGGGCCTTGAATGATCTCTTTGATCGTGCCATTTGGAAGCCAAGGATTCTGTGAGCAGTATGCCATTTGACCGGAGGCTATCTGGATGACACCCTTGCTTGGGGGCAAATCCCCGAGAATAGCCTTGACAAGCAATGTCTTACCTGCTCCAATAGGACCACAGCAGATAGTGAGTGACCCTCTGGGGATGTCAAAGTTGAGTCCTTGCAAGACAAGGTTGGCCTTCGAAGAGGAAAGAACCTTGGCATCGATGATCGCAACAACAGCATTTCTAGAATCTGCTTCGCTCCGGGCTTTTCCGTTGAAGGTTTGACCAGTATCTTTAGCACTATTTCCATTCATCTGATTACCGAAACCACCAGAGTGCTGTTGTTGAACGATTTCTCGTTTATCCTCTCGACTCGATCCGCTGAGATACGTTTGTATCCGGTCGAAAGACGCAACGGCGGAAGCCATATGAGCACTCATGAAAAGAAGCGTGTTAGCTGGACTGGTTACCAAGCTAATGATCGCCAGTGAAGTAAACGCTGTCTCAACATCGATAGACTTGACGCCACGTATCTCGGCTTGGATCGAGAATATGACGAGAGTGGTGGCAGGGCTGAATATGGTGAGCATCATTCCTATGTTAGTGTAGGTGTATCAGTACAGATAGGATCCAGGAATAATGTAGAGGGAGAAGAGGATAGGATGCCAGGCTCACCGCTAGCGTTGAAAGCTAAGAATAGTTGATTGAGCTTGATATACTTGCTGATCTCGAGAGACCCAGCACCACTAATTTTAGCCTTCATCCTCTCAACCACACCAATCATTTTGATATTCTTCTTTGAATCGAGAACAGATTTCGTAACCGATATGCGTGTCTGTGTTGCCATTATGACACGACTTTGACGGCTCGCTATCGTCAATACTACAAATTTCGAGCCTTGGGATGATACTAGATGATGTCAGTTATGCAATCCCAAAACAAAAAAAAGACCTTGTGGACGGTAATGTAGCTCAACAGCAAGGGAACATACCCAGAACGACCATAACAGGAATTACACAGACCCAACCGGGTTCCATAGCCAATAGATACATACCAATACATAGCTCTATTGTTTGTGACCATAGCTCATGGATCAAGTCTGCAGTGAACATAATTTGCTCCGCGTCGTTGCTCATCAGTGTCACAGCTGGCGCATCTTCAAAAGTTCTTTCCTTGATCGTGAAACAACGATCATAGATGAGACCAATGATGGTCATATGGCTCATCACATCGAGACGATGGAGACGAATGTCGTACATTCCCTTCGCGACCTGGATTTTTCTTTTAGCTTGGAATGAGGAGAAACACGATGACTTCGGCAAACAGCAACTCACAGCCATGCCCATATATATCACGAATGCAAATAACAAGAGTCGAAATGCTTCATTCCTGTTTTCAAACGGCGACAGGTCATGAGCCACATAGGCGATAGTACGAGCAAGAAGAAGAGGCTGACAGTAGCGAAAGGCTGTAAACAAGACCCGGGGAAGGACGACATTCAGATTCGGCCGCCACAGAAGTTTGCATTGGCAAAACAGCAGAGCGAGTCGACTTTCCGAAAGAGCTGCGATTCCAGTCAACTCATGCAAGTTTGAACCGGGCTTACACACGTACACTTCCTATTCCAAGCATGTAACATCCTTTCTCTCAAGTGCTGAGCGTCAAGATACGATGGCAAAGGCGGCATGTCTTCATTCGACAGAATCTTCGAATACCCAAGAGCAATGAACTCGTTGACCCACCAGAAAAATGTCGTCCCCCAAAAGACAGAAATTTCTTCGGGAGATGAGTGTTCATAGGGCTCCTTAAGATTGCCTTCTTACTCTGTGTCTCCAGGATCATCAGTGCTGCCTTGACAACAAAACTGGCTACTGAGAGCATTGAGACTTCGCAAAGATTCTTGGCCACGTACAGCTGACCGGCCTGGATTGCATCGCAGAGAACACAACTAACAAGAAAAGTTGTGATCAGAGTGGACAGTGCGACGAAACGGCTGTGCTCGAAGAAAGACATTGGACCCAGAACTGCGAATGCGGCCAGATACAAGAGCCTGGTGAACGTCACGTCTGTAAATCCTGTCGCACGAAAGTCTAGACCAGCATGGGTGAGCTGCAATGCAAGCAATACCGCACAAACTACCTTAAATAGATAAGCAACCTGGCCGACATGTGCATTTCAACAATTCACTCATGACTTTGACGACGCCACGAGAATTTGGCTTTGCAACAAGCTTCGCATTGTGCAATTGGTACAGCCTCAGTGGTGCGAGGGCTAGAAGAAAGATTGTTGGCCCGACCAGTATCACGCCTTGCAGAAAGGCTTCGATATGCTCATTTTGAGCAAGACGGCTCCGGTTTTCGGATAAGCCGAGGTGGATGCGTCGATCTGAAGGCAAACAGAGGTATTCATATTGACAAGATTTCTCGACAAGCAAAGACTGGTGGAGCGCCATACTCGAGACGTGAAACTTGCATCAATGGAGAAGCAAGAAAAATGCTACGGAAATGAGAAGATGAAAATCATTTCCGGATATTGTCTGCGCCCCTGAGCTAGGCCACTTTGGAAAACAAACCTGAAAACCAACAACAACGCAACTGGCCAGTCATGACAGGCTAATGATCATGCAAGTTTATCTAGCTTCAAGTATGGATCCAAGAGAAAGGCTCAGGGGATTTTGCAGCTCAATATCAGCTTACATAGATTCGTGTCAACGGTGCGGCACGAGGAGGGTTCAGAAAAATTCATCAAGAGACGCTTTCCCATCGCTTTCCCATCCACGAATGAAGGGCTATAAGACGGCGGCAGAGAGAAAACAATGCTCATGTAGGCAGTGATGTTTCTGGTAAGGAGGGACACATCTTTAGACCATAGCCAATGCTCAGACGCTTCGCTTAGAAGTCAACAAATGTGCGAGTCATGACAATTGCTCCATGCTGTAACTCATGTCTCAAGCTTGGTCACCTAGCCAGCGATTCTGCTCTCGTGCATCCGCTCCTCCATCTTTCCATTCTCGACGTGGTGAGCCTCCCGAGATCATACATTATCCACTTCATCTTCCGATCCAGTACCAATGTCAGTCTTTTGCTTGTAGCTTTGAAAACCTGCCAAGAGTCCCAAATCGTACCCCGCTTTCAGCAATCCCGCCACCAGAAACGTTACCCAGAACTTACCAGACTGAGCAAGAATACCTGTGATCACAGGTCCGCCGCTCTGACTGAAAGTCCGAACAACAGATATAAGGCCCATCACAGCTGTTCTCTCACCAGGTAAGACCACCATGGAAAGGAATGCCGCCTTTGGTGCGATGTCCATTGAGGCAAGCGACGAGCGAAGAATGAGGAACACCAATGCACCAGCAAGGGATGATGGTACTGGGATCAGCATAAGGAAGATGGCGGATGGTAGATGGGTGAAAACCATGGTCCTAATCAGACCGATTTGCTTCGAGAGAGATGCGGCGACTAAGGAAGATATGGCTGAAAGGAATGCCATAACGGAAAAGATCGTTCCAAGCGAGCCCTCTTCGAGTGAGAACTTTCCGTAGAAGAAGTACGTCACCCATGATCTATCTTACTGTGAGCTCACGACTTTGATACGAGGGGAATGAAGTTACGCAGGAACAAGACCAGATGCCAGAGAGTCTACTGCAAACAGACAGCAAAGTTTGAACACGATCGCTCGACTTTCTTTGCTGATGTTGGGAAGGAGCGACCTTTTCTCTCTTAATCCGGGCTCCCCTTCTTCTCCATCCTGCATCTCAGACATTAATGGCTCCTCGTCTTCGCTCCCATCTTTTGATCCCTGTTCTTCTCTGGCATAAAGCTCCACTTCGTTGCTCAAAGAGAAAGTGACGAGGAAGTTGACTGCACCGAGAATGGCGTACGCAAAGAACACAGCTTGATAGGACTTGATCTGATCCCAGCCATCGAGAGTCTGTAAGTGTTGCACGATAAAGCCTGTCGCAAGCTTGCCAGCCGCATTACCAGCTGATCCGATTACAGTGTACCATGCGAAGATGTCACTTCGGATCTCAAGCGGCGTGAGATGCGCCAGTGTGGATTCTTCGATAGCACTGAACGGACCGATTTCTCGGCCACTGTCACCATCAATATCAGCATCGATTCAGATTCATGACGACAGTGCAATACTTCGGACTGATAATTCCAACGACTCCGGCTCCCAATAAAACCCAGAATTTCCCACTTAATGCAAATACGACCCCACTAAACACCATCAACAGCGCTCCAAACCCAAGCACAACTTTCCTCCCGATTCCATCAGCCAACAAGGCAAGACCGAAGCTGATCACATCGCCCACAAGCGCTAAGCTCATGAATAAACCGATCTGTGAGTCCGGGAGCTTCAAAGCATGGAGATAGAGTGCGAGGACAATTGTTGATCCTCCGAAAGCGAAAAAGCGCGTGAAGCGCTGGAGGATAATCAGCTTCGTGTCGCGGGGAGCACGAACTAAAGACAAGAGTCCCAGCTCTGCCACGAAACTCTGGAGGAGACGCATGATTTATGTTGTTATTAGACGATTGATTTTACTTCGATGCGACTCATAGAGTATGACAGATGGACATGATAATCTGCGGGCTGTTTGGATGCGAGGTTGAGGCGTGAGCTGAACGACCTGACTTGGTTAGGTTGCACGGCAGGGTGTGAAACATATTCCTTGTCCTGAAGAGGGAACAGCTCCCGGATCAGCCCTCCAATGAAGCTGATCGATTTTCGGGATATTTCAGACATCCAGCTAGGTCTTGGACTATGCAACTAATTCCCATGAATTTCCAATGTAAATAACAACATTAAGCAATTCGGTTGCTGATAGTGGGTTTATTTGAGCAGCTACATGCCCCTCAATAGTGACGCTTCTATTACCCGCAAGATCAAAAGCAACTCCGTTGCATACAAAATAGCCAGTTCCAGATTCAGGCCTCACAAACTTGCAAATGCGCCGAGGTAACCACCCCTTGACCACCCGTCTCCAAGCGAGAGATAGGATCCGTTCCGCTGACAGAATCCCAGGGGTCGACAGCAAGCACATTTGCAGCCAGTAAAGGTACAAGGAAAGCGAGCCACCTTATAGCCGTGCCCAGTTGATCCGTACGATGACAATGACGGGGTACCAAATTGTCGTTCTTATCTGATCAATCCAGGTCACCCCGCGTTGCCTAGTCCTCTCTCAAACAACCCCGCATATGGGGTGATTCTTCATGCAAGACACTCAGATGCCCTGCTTGAAAACAAATATTGATTTCTGGCTAGTGGGTATAATTATGTAGTACTGAACGAGATCCCCAATTTCGATCGATAGAATCTAGACTCCACTCTCATCTCTACTCTAGAAGCGAGCCGACACTAAAACAAACACCTCCTCTTCCGATTGATCACATAATTTCTCTTTCACGATGAGCGCCACAAGCCCCAACACTACCAAAGACTACAAGGTTGAACTCACAGAGTTCGAGCAACGCCTCGAAGCTCGCAAGGCTGCTGAAAAGTACGCACCTTGGCACCCGAAGAATGTCGTCTTGCACCCAACCCGAACTTGGCGATTGGCGTTTGGGATGATGACAGATGCGGAGATGGAGGGGGTTTTGGCTCATATGAAGGATTCTGGGACTGCTGGGAGTAAGGACAAGCCTAGACCAAAACCGAAGAGGACTGTTGGGAGTCTGTTGGGTTTTTGATTCTGCTCGAGGCAGATTCTCGGAGATCGGAGAAGGATGTTGGCATGGCATGGATGATAAGGACAAAGAGGCTGGTTTCATGGAATGGGAAAAACAAATATCTTTGGGACTTCTGGCTAGACTCCTGAGTTTGAAGCGAAATGTCAGATTGGAGCAGAGCCACAGATTTATCTCCTGATGAAACAATGGGACAATTGCTGCGAACCTTGACTTTCCATCATCATTTTTCTTTGATTATGCTTATTGATTTCAGAATCCCCCAAATACCGAGCGGCAACCCATCTACAAGTTCTTCCCTCCCCAGTACTTAGTCAAGTACCCCTCTATGCTAACTGCCCGCACGCCTGGACACAATTTGTTGGCCACAGGATTCAAGACACCACAGCCAACTTCATCACCCAGCATCATAATCTTCAACTGAACCCACATCCTCTTCAACATATCACTCTCATCCACCAAGGTCTCAAGCTGCTTTTCCATCTCTCTTCTCCCGAGCCTGTTCACATCAAATCTCTTCCCCGTCACCCGCTCCGCAATCTCAACAACCTCATCAAGCCTCACCGTATCCCCCACAATATCCATATCCCTCTCCCAGTCCTCCAACTCCAAAGCCCTCGCAACAAACCTCCCCACATCCCCAATCTCCGTCATCGTAACCCTCGGCACCGCCCCATCATCCTTGACCAACAACTCCACCGAATTCGAGACCATCGAGACGAGAAACGACCCACTCCCATCCGGCATATCGCCCTCGCGATCAACACCTGCACAAGCCTCGTCCTCATTCTGACCGCATCCAATACCCAGATAATTCATGAATGAACCTACGTTGAAGCGCGACCACTCGATTCCGCTCTTCTCGCAAGCTTCCCAGACGGGTGCTTTGGCAGCTGCGAGCAAATCTACGTTCAAAACGCCCTTTGGTCCACACGCCCACTCGCTTGGTGCGAAACGTTTACATCCTGACTGCACGGCTGCGTCTAACAAGGCGATTTGACTTGAAGCGTGAGTGCCATCAATAGCGAGGATGACAGAGATAACCGTATGCACGCCTCTGAGAGCGGAGAGGAGAGACGAGGGGTCGTTGTAGTCGACCGCCTTAATTTCTGGCTTATAATCGAGAGCTGGGAGCCAGTCTGGTTGCTTTGGGGAGCGAGAGAGAATAATTGGCGTCCATTCTTGGTTTGGGTAGGCTTGAAGGATTGCTTGGACGATGGAGCGGCCGAGACCGATGGATGTTCCTCCCGCGATGACGACGATGGGCATTGACGATGTCTTAGGCTTTAATGATTGAAAATGAGGTCTTCCAGATAAGAGACAGAGCAGCCTTGAATAATGATATTGAGTATCTCAGACTTGCATGTGGCTGCCGTCTTGGCGATGCGGAGTGGTTTGACCGAAGATGACAAATGATGTGCAGATCAACACCACTAGCTTCCATATCTATCGCTTCATTGACACTGCACTCCAACATCTGTTTTGCAGCCACTTAGGAAAGCATAATTTGGGACAACATAAGAAGAGAACAGTTGGGCTTATGATCTCCCAAGCCTTCCTGCCTTGAAGGATTATCCCATATTTCGTGACATGTTGTTCATGGAGAGGTCACTCGCTGGTCGGGATTTCTTGTATACACGGCACACTGTAAGGCGGAAAATCGAGGTCTTGTACCCTGTCATGATCACAATGCATTTTGATGATCATCAAGATCATTCGTGAAAGACGTTGGTGAGGCCCAAGCAGTGAGCCTAAACCTTTCGTCTACGGCGAATTGTAAAATCAAACAAGAAACCGAAAAGCAATTGAGTCAAACGTAGATCAGAATCATATCTTTCAAAGTTTGAGTTCCTCTCCAACCAATCTTGGCTGTATACTTCTTCTGGGTTGGAACAAGATTTTTCAGATTGCTGCCAATGTTGCCTGCCTGAGCCCCCGACCTAGGCGTTACAGTCAACCACGCCGTGCCCAGTCCATACAAGTGAGAAGGTTCTTCCCTTATCAATTGGAGCCTAGCCATGCACTGGCCAAAATACCTGAATAGCGATTCTGCGGTACTCATATTAGAATCTTTATTTTCAAAGTGAAGGCCGACACTACCTAAAACTCCAACAACCGGTCTGAAGACTCCAGAGGCTTCCAAAGCCACATAAAATATCACCGACCTTAATCATTGACCTTTAGCGCTACGAGAATGTATCATGGAGTCGGCCCCCGACCTTGTTCATTGACCGCGGCGCCTGCCCAATCCTTGCCGGCGCTTAAATATTCAACTTGAATGGCTAATAAAGAAGCAGATTAGCCCAGCCACTCAGATATACGACATGCTATTTTAGTCTTCATTGAACTTACTGCAACTTAAGATATGTTGGTGGTCTCCAGTTTCAAGCAGGGTCATGGTTTGGGCTGCCATGCTTGGCGAAATATCGATCCCGAACCCGAATTTGGGAGACGGTAAGACTATGTATACGAGCACCAGCGTCGCACAGATAGATAACATTTATGGTCTTGCCTTCTAGTCACAACGACTTCAGCACATCTTCCTGATCTTATATCTTTTATCCTTACCATCCATCACATTCACGAGAGTTTTCCTCACTTCAGTGCGAGAATGAGCTTTGGAAGCTGGTCAAGTCATACAGTCAGATCGCCCACTATACCAAGCACATCCAGCAGTGAAATTCTCACTCCAAAATCTTCAAGTCAATTCACTTTCCGGACTCTTCGTACTCCCTCGTCCTCCTCGAGGTCGGCCCATAGTACTATCGGTAGTGCAATACCCACCCAACAGTTCTCTTTTCGGGCGCTTTCGCAAGCATCCTCTTCGCAGAGTGACGGAAACCAAAATGACGTGATCCTTTCTATCGAGACCTCTGACCACAGAAGCTCTGAGACGAGACAGGTTCCAAGGCCGTGGGGTCGTCTAGTACCACAACTCGATCATGTCCCTAGAATTCTCAATGCTGACGCTGCGGGAACGCTCACTTCTCGGTCAAATGTATCAGATGCAAGCACGTCGCAGCTTACATATCGCGGGCTATATAACACCACACCAGAGCCAAGAGCCATAGCTGAGTTACGTGGAAGCGGAGGGCCTGTCGAGCCAGACAACAGTAGATCGCGCAACTCGATACGCGCCCTAGAAAACGCCCAAAGCTCAGCGATCCACCCTTCTCTGCATCTCAGATCATCCAGCGCCCCTGCTGAAGCTACGCCCGCAGGTGCTCCCGTAGCCGCCACAGGTACCTACGATGTCAATAATGAGGTGGCTCCAAATGCGCCATACTTCCATGCCGACTTTCAACGTGGGCTTCGACAAGCAAAAGCCGTCGCGGAGCGAATCTCGAGCATTCTAGGGACATGCGAGCTAGCTCGAGATCGTGACTCTCAGATACACGCTATGATTGAGACTGCCAACGAGCTTCGAAACTTTACTGCTCCCTCGCTTTGTAAGATTGGCATTGTTGGCGATTCAGGCGTTGGTAAACTTTTCCAAATTGTTCATACCTCACTTCTCTTGGCTAACAATCTGTTGAAGGTAAGAGTAGCCTCATCAATTGCTTGCTGGATGAAGTAAATCTTGCTGATACGGTATGAATTTCATTCACAATCTCATTATGATTCTACGCCACTGACTATTTATTACCAGGCGGGCCTTGGTTCTGCATGCACAAGTGTGGTCACTGAATACCGATCTCGAAGCCCTGAACACACAGCTAAATACACGATTGAAATCGACCGAATGACAGACTCGGAGATTACGGACCTTCTTAACGAGCTTGTGTGGAGTTACCGATTCTTCCACATCACCGATCTTGACGTTCAAAACGTTAGAAGCGATGAGCAAACTCGACTTGAGGCACAGTCAAAGCTTGCTTGGGACACCCTAAAAGCTGCTTTCGGATCGCACAGAGAGCTGACACAAGAATACTTGCAGGATACCACTGATGGAGCAGAAGAAAGAATCAAAACTCAGCTGACATTGTGGACGAGGGCATTAGAGTGGCCCGGAGACTCACACGAAAGTGGCTGGCTGGGAACTTCCGAGACTGTTTCTGATTGCAAGAGCAAAACTCGACGATTTCTCACGGGTAACTTATGGCCATTCATCAAGGTCATCCGGTAGGACCCCATAGTGTCAAAGCCAGATATCTTTCTGACGTGTCAAAGCATCTACCTCAGCTCTCAGGTTCTAAGGAGTGGAGCAATTCTGGCTGATCTCCCAGGTATGGAGGACTATCTTCTTGTTTGATCATAAATTGTTGGTTATCAAATGCTGACGCCATATGATTAGGATTCCACGACTCCAACCATGCCCGTGTCAAAGCAGCGCAGGATTATATGTATCATTGTGATGAAGTTTTTGTTGTAGCAGACATAACTCGAGTCAGCACCAACAGGAATGTGGAACTTATATTCCAAAAAAATCTAGGCAGCAACTTGACAAACGGGAGGCCATCCCAGGGTATCGCACTTATTTGCACAAAATCTGAAGTACCGTTCAATTTTGTCAACCACAAAGTATGGTCTCTAATGCTTTCCAGGATTTAGATGTTGACGAGATCAGCACCCACTTCTTCTCAGAGAGGTCAAACCCAGACACGGGAAGGGTCAGACTGTTACAGGAGCAACTCGAGGAGATTGATATGCATCCCGACAGACCTGGAGCCTTGCGCCAAAGAGACGAGGCCCAAGATCAGTAAGTGATTGAGTAGTACGCTGATCACAGAATACCACTGATGTTATCGGACAGACTGAACTATCTATTCATGACAGCTCGAAACAACTACATTGAAGGACTGGTACGAAGGAACCACGCAGCTCTTTTCAACAGTCGGCGACTTTCGGTCTTTTGCGTCTCCAACAAGGCATACAAAGAGCACAGGAAGCGTTCCAGAGCACACCAACTACCAATAACGGGAAGTGGTATACCGGCGCTCCGGACCCACTGCCACAAAATCCCAGCACAGGCTCAATTTCGGATTGCTCATCACTTTCTGACTGTCAGTCTGAAAAGCTTGGTTCAGCAGGTGCAGTTGTGGTTAGCAGGTGGCTCTCAGGAGACGATGCCCAATGATGCTACTGTTCAAAGGCTGCTAGAAACAATTCAGCAGGATCTCAGAGTGGTATATGCTTCTGGTGCCTCACAACAAGGAAAGATCTAATTAACAAGTTACAGAATACCTCCAATAGCGTGGAAGAAACGCGAGAGGCACAGAAGAATATCGCCAAAGAGTGCTTAGTCCAACCAATGAGTTCGTGTCACAAGCTTTTCACATCCAGCCTCGAGAACAACAGCTAACTGCTACATTCTTAGCCACGAACCTTATTACTTGGACTCAAGCGGCCCTACAGGTCTCCTATGAATGGTCAGCGGTAAGCTCGAACCCTCATGCACACGGATTACGCTGACTGTTCCGGTAGCTGCATCACAGTAAGTCCTGTTGATTTTCTATCTCTGGCTGTAATCTGACCCGATATAGCCCAGTACGCCGCATTTTGTCGCAACTACGGATCCTGGGGAAGCGGAAAAGTAGCTTACACGGAGTGGAACTTGGATCTCATCAGTTGTATGCTTGAAGCTATGACCATGTGCTGGGAGGACCATGCAGGGCGAGCTGCAAATTCGATGGAGGAGTTGAAGCGACAGATTTTGAGTTCATTGGATGGTCTTTTGTCACAAGTGCGAGGTATGCTAGCGACCTCTGAATGACATCTACGGTTCTGAAACGAAAGCAGACTTCAGCGGAGCTCCATTGTTTGCCCAAGCAATGGAAACAAAAATTGATTCGATCAAGCATACATTCGACGTTACGGAGGCAGACTTCACCTCAAAGCTAGAGTAATAGCGACGAAGACAATTGCTTTGGACTCGATCAGATCGGCTGACAACGCTTTCAGGTCCATAAAGCGAGATGCGAGTCTCAACCACAAAAGTGGTTACATCTACCAGATTATGTTACCTGCATACCGAGACTGCTGCCGGGATAGTGGTAAGCACAATTCCTTAAAGTCCCACTGACTGCTTACTGAAAGCTTGCCAGGAGACGGTGTGGCGGCTCGACGGCGCGATCGGATGCGACAAGCAATCGGCTCTGATAGGTCTCCAGTCCTATTCACTGCCATCAGAACTCGCTTGCACAACGCCGTATTTGAAGTCATCAAGGACGTACTGAAAGATCTCCACCTTGAGCTGAACGAGATATTGAGGCAGATAAGCAGCAATGTTGAGATGCTACGAGGTTCTGAAGCTCGGATCCTGGCGGCAAATGGGGATTTCTTGGATAGGTTGGCAGTCGTGCTAAGAGCAGTGACCGGTGATATGGAGAACATTGAGGAGATGGCAGCAAGAATCAAGAGAGAGGCAGAAGAGATTCAGTAGCGAAGCCGTGTATTTACTGTTGTGGTGACCAAATCTTCCTTGTCTTTATACTTGCTCTGGAATTATCAGTTAATAAAACTCTCGACAAGAAAGTTGTTTTTCGCAAAGGCACATCTTTAGTTCAGACTACGGTGATACGATATTCAATAGTCCAATCATCTGAGCAAGGAGTTCGCCCTCTAGTAAATGATGAGATGGACTCCAGAGAACAAGTCCGAGCCCAGCAAATTGTATACATGGATTATCTCCACGCCATTTCGCCTTCTCATAGATACAATAATATATATCAACTAGCAGGATAAATCGCCATCCCCTGAAATCCTGTCCTAGGCCCAAGAGAGCTCAAATCAAAGCTCTGAATCTCGGTCGGCACCTTCCCGTGAGTTAAGCCCCTGGCATCTAGTACCGTTACAAACGGTGCATTCCTCAAAATATACAAGAACGTCCTGTCAAACTTCGCATCCACGGCTCCTTTTCCAGCCACATCCAGAGCTGCTACAGCCGTGACATCGCCCGAGGTAGGATCAAGTAAAGTAACATTCGAGACGCCAGCGTCGAAAAGGGCAATGCTGTTGAAGCGAGGGGAGTATGCAGCCCAGCAGATAGCCATTTGACCCGCGATCACAATCTGTTTCGACACCGTGACGGAATACGTACCAGAAATGTGTAACAAAGATGCGCCATACGCGGGATCCGTAACAATGGCCCTAGAGTCCGAGCCGAGGAAGTTGAGTGAGAAGTCTACGAGGACAGTTGCTGGCTTTGAGATGATGGCCGCCGTAGATACGGCGCCGTTGATGACAGGATAGACGTATATTGTGCCTGGAGTTGGGGGGGCGCCTTTGATGGAGACGAAGAGTGCTGTTTCGGAAGGATTGAAGACAATGTCGGAGACTGTGCCTGGAGGGCCTACTGGAGGTGTGGTTTGGCCGAGGGCGATGGGACGGAGACCGCCTTTGGGGGTGAGTCCTTTTGCGTGGTCTGCGGAGAAGCAGGTTACTCCTGCGACGGCGCCGCCATTGACTACACAGGCTATATTGGTCGGTTTCAGTTCAAATTGAGATGGTTGGAAGAGTAACTAACCAGTCTTGAGCTTTGAAGAGTATGCAATCGATTGAGGGAACTCGCCAAGTGTAGGGACCGTGTTCAGGAGGATCGGATGGGAAGGTTTGTTTTTGTTAATGGTGAACATTGAGATGGTATTGCTTCCTGCGTTGACAGTGAAGAGGTACTACAAGAAAGTCAGCCCGAGGAGATGTTGACTCAAATGAGGTACTTACATTGTCATCTACTACGACTGCGTCTTGACTGAATAGGGTGTCTATTACTTGTTAGACTGCTTGAAGTGTACTTGACCACAGAGCTCACCAATTGCCCCAACAGCTGCGGGAGCGCCATTCATTCCAGCAGTCAATCCATATAAACCCTTCCCACCAGTAGGAGTTCGGATTGGATCCGAGAGTGTTCCATTATCGGCTATCTTGAGAGAAATGATACTTGATCCTGCTGGGTTATTGTCAAGGAAGTATGCAGCACGAGAGGAATCACCCGAGGTCCTCGACTCGATGGCTAGAGCTGAAACAAGGACAGGTACGAGGAGGAGGCTGAGAGCTTGCATCTTGAAACGAGAATCCTATGAGATGTTGAGTAGAACAAGAATGACGACTGGGAAAAGGATCCTTCACTCCTTATATATGCTCAGGAACAGCGCCGTGGTGGGCTGCTAGACCTGGTCTCTGCATGTTCGACGGAAAATTGACTCCGCAAAGCACGTTGGAAATGAGATGTGTCGGAAATAAGAGAAGATAAAATCAACAGTCTTCATGACTTCTGAGCGTTAACATTTTTCACAGCGTCATTTCTCTCTGCAAAAGTTGAAGTGTGCAATTGTTGCCAACAACATTGGGGAATTGATTCCAAACATCCTGCACGACGGGAAATTATACAGCACGACAAACATCGGCCTCGCTTCCCAAGCCGCATGCTCGAGTCCATCTCTAGGCAAATTTCCTTCGCAGTCTGTGGCACTAACCATAATCTTGTCTTACCATTGGATGCTGACAGCGGAAAGGGATGAAATGAGGGGAGAGGTGTCGAACCAAGCTTTCTAGCCAAAATCTTATCCGCCTCCTGCACAAGCCGTGGCGCCATGCCAAATGTGGAAATTTGTTTCCAAACACTCATTTTACCCATTCTCCCTACTCCCCACCAGTTCGAAGTCTTGACTTTTTAAGATGTGAGCAAGTTCAATTGTCCAATGAGACGTGCGGCATCCCCTGAGCTAATTGGAATTCCCGTGTGTTACGAGTAACCCTGTTCGCGTGCGACTGGTGACAACGTAACGAAATGATCGTTTTCCTTCGTGTATACGAGACCGGATCCACATTTGTGATCTGATGCGCTAAGATTATGTGCTGACATACACACAAATACCAAGAACGATTTCGAGGATGCGGTGAGGATCGTAGAAATTGTAATAGTGGTAAAGATTTAATGTTGGGGTACAGTCTGGCTGGAATTCTTTCCTTTTTGCTGAATGTCGGGACCATATTTCGCAACACAACCCGAAGCTGCCACCAATCCCCCAATCAGCTTTAATTGATACTCTGAAACACAGTCGTAGACCTCGGCGTCACAGTAACAGTGAAATAATCATTGAACGTCGTCGACACAGTCTACACCCCACTACGTCAGCCAAGGTTCAACATCAATATAATCAAACTCTACAGAAAAATCACTCACGGTCGTAGCATTCCACTCCATAACAGTAAACATAGTAGTCGACAGCACAGGAGGTAATCCAGAGGTGATTAGACACGAACATGCTGCTAGAACGTACGGGTACGAGTAGAAATTGTCGACGTCCGAGAGGAAGTCTGGGAATGGATGACTGCGTTTGATGAGTGCACGGGGTAGAGGCTTTGGACCAGGGGTAAATGCTGGGGCGGGTGTTGAAAGTGGTTCGGTGTTGGAGGAGCGGGTCGGTTGAGAGATGGCGAGGGTTGGCTTTGTGGGAGTGACAATAAGTGATTGATGTGTTTCGACAGCAGTGAGGCTGGTATATGTTGCTGCGAGCGCCATTGCCTTGCATTCGGTCTATATTGTATGTCAGATACGTTTCCCAATTTTGTCGCTGCTTCTAATGAAGAGACAAGCTCACAGGTAAATGCTGCCCACAATTTCGATCCCACCACTGATCCCCCTTGCTCGCAGAAATAACATTACTGCCATTCACACCAAGACCTAAATTGAAAATCTCACAGTTCCATGCTTCCGGATTCTCTGGTGGTACTTGAGTAACTCGATAGGCTTTGCAGCCCTCATGCTGCAAGCAGACTTGCTGACATTCCTCGGGATTGTATAGGTGCTCGATCGTCCAGTCTTCCTGCTGATCCTCGGGGGCTACAATGTTTGGATTGCTGATACTGCATGTCATGCCTTTTGAGGGTATGGCGCAGTATTTCGTCGATGTCGGATGACTGGATATTATTAGTCTTGACACTTGAAACTGTTGGACTTGGGCCGGAGAGCTAACCTGAGATCTGTCACGGTTATGAGATGCTCTGCCAATGTCCATGCTGAGTATGTTGAGGTTCCCGTGGATGTCACGTATGTAGAACTCCAGTCTGTCTGCCTGAGATATTCTGAGCAGAAGGAAGAAGCAGTGTAAGTCGGGGTCGCAGAGGGAGGCCTGAGATTATCAGAGGCTGAGGATTCCTTGAGTCACTGCGCGGTACTTACGGGTTGGCAACCAGAGTCAGTACAGAATTGATATATCTATCACTCGTACATTCTGAAATCGTTAGACTAGCACGCAATATGCACTGGATCGATCATTACCAGGTCCCTGGGTCCAAGTGCTCCGCAGGCACGAAAGACAGGGTTGGTACGGATTGAAAATTTGGCGTCGAGCAGGTTGTTGACGGCCAGCAAGGGAACCTTGAAGGAAGAGGACGAGGCCTAAAATCTTGTACATGAACATCATCTCGTGGATCTTGAGAACACATATAAGAACAGGAAACCAAATTTCAAACACCAATTCATGAGCAACCATATATACGGTAAAAACTATGGTACTGCTTTCCGGTGGCACGAGCATCGAGGTTAACCATAATATTTGCAGGCCGGGTCTTCCCAGAGTTGGACATTTGCGGACCTGGCTGCATTGGGTCAGGTTTTAATATACACTCGCAGGTTTCCGAGGCGCAATGCGGGGAAGGAGGCTAAGCGAGTCGATTGCAGCTGCCCGGATGACAGGCTGAAAGACGTATGTGAACACTAGTCGTACAGTTGAAGTAGACTAGGCCAGTTCTGTTGCGGGTATTCGTCTTCGCGTGACAAAGAGCTTATTTTGCATACGAAATAGACTAGGCGTATATTGCGCATTTAAAAATCTGGTGATATCCCGACAAACGAAGTTTTAAAGCTCAGCGCCGGGAAGGCGACTATCCTGATAGATCTAGCACTCAAATTGCTTTCTCTGTTTCCTTCTCGGTTCTTCGTTCCTCCGCTGCATTTCCGGCCTTCTCTGCACGTGCCATTCTCCTTTTCGCCCAGGACTTGACGAACTCGAGGTCCCTATCATGCTGAGAAGCAGGCATGTACCTCCACTCAGACGCCTCGGCATTCCACCCACGATTCGGTAAATACGCCTCCAGCATGTAGTAATTATCCCGATGAAATGGAAAATCCATCGATGGCGGCCCGCTCCGCTCCAGGAAGAGGTCAGTCTCCGCCTTCGCATCATCAGCCATCATCAGGAATCTACGGCGCTTGTTTCCTTTGTTATTTCCATGACGACGTATCGAACCAACAGTGGAATTGAGGTGACTCTCCAAGATCCGAGCATACCAAAGCGTGCTTCTCAATGCTTTCTCCACCACTTGCGCATTCGCTACCGTGAGCTTCCGATTCCATGTCGGATTCTTTCCACGGGCAATCATTGGAATCGGCTCTCCTTCATCCAGATTCTTTTGCCAGTGCGAGAAGTCCACCACAAGATTTAAGTTGTTCCAGGCCAGCATACAAGTCAGGCACGTGCACGTGAGATATCGATCCGGAGCTTTGATATGCTGATATGGTCGCTTGTGAATATTCATCACGGCTTGTCTTTCATCGCTGAGCATAGCTGGGTGAATCTCCTTGTCGACATTCTCCAGGAGAACTGGGAGACGAAAGCATTGTGACAGAACAGCGTAGCGTTTCGCCACAATTTTCCGGCAAAGGCTAGCTTCTTCTCCCCGGATGAAGTCGTGCAAGGCACGATTGACTCTCGCTAGTCTGAAGATATCACTTGGTCGGAGGAGGGTCAGAATATCTGTGACCAGCTCAGATGGTAGGTCCCATAGAGTTGCATGCTGTTTAGAGGACTTCTCCTTCAGGTGGCGTTTCTTCTGACGTCGTTCAGTCCGCTTGGAGTGGAGTGGTATTGCCGCTGTAGTGTCGACGAGAGGCTCTTCAAGATCTTTCAAAGTATCGAATGCATTATTCTTGCCGTCTCTAGGCATTGTGACAGATACGTCAATGTTGTATCAGAGTTGTCGAGCAAAGCAAATGAGGTCGAAGTAGAAGTAAACTTTTGACTAGTGATCGGACTTAAGTGCAGATCCCCGGCTGACTCAGCCCCCGCACTTCAAAACAGTGGAGGGCTTCAGGCTGGGTGCACTTCAACATTTCTAGCACAGCACTGAAATTACTATATCTTCAGGCTTCGAGAGCTGAGGTCTGTCAAATTCCACTGTGTGGCCTTGCTTGCAGCAAAATGTAGGCGCGGCGTTTGGAGAAGACAATCCTTACAAGGTAGTCAACAGCACGCAGGGCTTTCACCAACTCTTCCGAAAATCTCTCTTTAGCACCAATTTGACTACTGAGACCTGAATATCGTGATCTTCAAGATTGTCATGGAATGGCGGAATAGCCCATCGCGATCGCAAACAGAACAAGCAACGATCAATTGCGCATCTTTCGGCGATTCTGAAAGCTCGGCATTCTACAGTATGCGTTGGGATGTGTTGTCAAAATCCAATGATTGCTTTTCGCATCACCAAATTAGTTCGGTAGACCCAAATGAACTCCCAGACTGCCGAAATACTGCCAGATCGCACGCGGCCTGAATGGCATGGCCCAAGTCCAGTTTACCTATCTTCCCAAAGTTGGAGAATCGAATGAGACCCCGACACCGTGCTATTGTACACCCTCCTTCCTCGGAGGGGACACTCATCCAGAAACGGTATCTAACTGTGTTTGTATGTTAGCTTTACAGAACGTCGCTTGGCCAGAGAATCCCTACTCACATAAACAACTCTTTCTTCCAATTACATTGAGAAAGAAAAGCTTTGAACTGTTGAACTCTGAGCTCAAACTTGTTTTGCTCCTTGTTAAAGTCGCGGATATATCGGTAGAAAGTAGGTTCTGGAAGCAAACCCATGGTTTCAAGTGCAATTTTCTGCTCTGCTATGTTCAGAATATAATCAAGAATTGTTTTATTTCTTCGTAACGTGGACATGGCTGAGTAAAGTCCGATCCATCGACATAAAGTGATGGATATTCGGAGACCCTCTTCTCTGGCCGCAAGATCGGATTCGCTTTCAGATGCCGGGCTTTTATCTCGTTTGGCTGTGGCCGATGGCATTGATGACCCCTTTTTACTGCCGGTTTTAGATTGTTTCAGAGACAGTCCAGCCATTGCTTCGGTTATCTGTTGTGCTCGCGCCAGTCTCTTTGCCTCAGCGATCGCTATCTCTTGAGGAGCTTCCGCCTGGCCGACAGGTACAAGCGGTTGCATGGTCAATTCCAACTCCTTGATTTTCCGAACTTTCCCAGTATCCATTCGACGTATGAAGTGTTTCTCTGTTGTATTCTCCAATGGACGTCTGATGCCATACCTCAGCGGCCCCATCTGTAGAGCCTCCAATCTACATGATCGAACATTCAGTTCCCAGAACTCTTTCCTCATTACATTGCCGTACCATTGCGTCGGCACTGGCCAAAGGTCATATGTCATGTATGGATCGGGCTCATTCTCTGTCGGTGCTTTGCTCTGAGGCTGACGGTATCCTACATTGAACCTATACTTATCACTCCACTTTCCAAAGAAGCTTTCTAGAAACCAACAAAACTGTGGCAGTCCAGGCCCTCATCTACTTTCTGCCGAGTCCCGCATATTTCTAAGCAAGGCTCCGAATATATGTTCGGTAAAGTAAAATCCAAGTTCTGATAGTGGCTCGTCTCTGATAGGGCCTCGTCTCTATAATAGGGTTCAACACATGTCGTTCGGACCTTTTCCTTGTCTTTTAGTACTTTGTAGATCGCATGCTTGAGAAATTGTTAGCCAACGAACAAACTCAACGGGATTTCTTTGGCTATTATTACAGCTAACTCGTGCACAATTATTTCACATTTACCGCATCTCGAAGCGAGTCTGTCAACACGTTAGTGGCACATAATAAGTGCTACAGAATCTGATCCTGACATTTCGGCTTGGGCGAGGTCTTCTCTCAAAAGCGGCTAGAGTGCTTCTGTAGCGATCCATATCTCTATGATACTTGATTCCATGTTATAACGAGTGTATTCCATTCGTGTTCGAACTACGGCGGGCATGTCGAAGCAGGACTCCATATTACCACTGTCCAAGCCAAATTGAATATGCTTCACCATCTCTTCCAACCTCTGGTGAATCGACCGACACCCTGAGTCTGTTGTCTGGGAGTCAAGGATTCTTTCCTCGGGGGTTCTAGGCAACATTAGACTTCGAGGGGCGACCCCGTCGACTTTGGGGAAAACCTCGTAGCTTCCAAAAGATAGTGTGTCAAGCCTGCCATATAGGTAGTCTCGTCAGCGTGTTGGTTCGGTGTTGTAACAATGTGAATTTCGCTCCATTCGTCGTCCCCTGAATACGTCAATACCAATGTCAAAATACCAATGTCAAAATACGAGTTCCAAGATAGGTTCGAGGATGTACCAGACTACTGGATTAGGCGCCTAGAATAGTTTTGGCCTTAGTGGTGACAAGCAACAAGCTCTTCAATACGCTACTTATGGTCCAGAAACCTTCATTCTCGCCCCATATCGGAATGTCACCCTGATTTCTGGGCAATTCATTTTCTCTGTACCAGCGATGAAGCGATACAAGTGTATGTAGAGGGACAGACGCTGGTCGCTGTTCCATTTTCGTTGTGTCCAGACTCGGCAATGTTTGCAGTCCCAGAAGCTTTTGTGAAGTGAATCCTCGAAGCTGGTCTCTTTGATATTTTCGTAGTCTGTCAGCTTTCTTTCGCCTTCGACGCTCCGTAGGAGTAGCCGGTGAGTGCGAGTACATCCCCGGGCTCAGAGGAGTCAGACCGCTCTTCGCCGTGAGTTTGAGGATTTTGTGATCGGCATAATCAGTTTTCCCTCTTGGATGGCCATATAGTCGTCCAAACTTTGTGTAATTGGCAAAGATCTGCTCCCGCTGCTCTATTCTGTTCCAGTAATCAGAACTCGTATCTCTTGCAGCATTTGGCAAACTTAGGACAGCTCACTTCTTGTTCTTGTCTGGCCAGTAACTGGTGGTTGATCAGTGAACAGTCTTTAAAATCAAGCATTAAACGTGGTAATCAGCCCCAGATCGCATATCAGTGGGTACGAGGACGAATTGAGACGGACCGTCATGGAAAGTTTTTCCGAGCCCAGCTTGCCGTTTCCACAGTGCCATTTTCCGATCCCATGCTTTTCTCCATTTGGAATTCCTATCGAATGGCATCGCGAAATTGATTATGAGCTCTGGAAGTGACTGTAGATTCGGTACTATTGGAGTTGGAGATAAAGCCAAGGATACATTAAGAGTTTCTTGGTCCCGAAAGAAATGAAAGTGAAATCAAACAAAGAACGTAATCGATTGCATGCGGAACTTAACATGGTGGAGCAGTTGTTTGCTACAAAGAGACTTTTGGAAACAGCGGAGATAGGCAAGCGAACTTAGTATTCTCAATGAGAAAGTAGAATACATGCAAATGGGAGAGTTACAATGGTCTCTGTCTCTATTGATTCGTTCCGCTTCTGAGATGCACAATGAAATGCTACAATGTACAGGATCCTTTAGTTGTCGTCTTAAGGCACAACAACATGTCAGCCATCCATATCGTGATTATAAAAGTGGTGCATTAAACGTGAGACTTAGGGATGTCAACCAACGGATCAACCTCCAACAATTTGATCAAGCTTCCACACCAACAATATCGCCAAGAACATCAGTATGGCCTCCGCACCAAGTTTCATGCCATTCCAGGACTGGGTCAGTACCAATCACGCGTCCGAAAATAGTCATCTTGGAGGCCATATAAGTGTCGACACACTTCTTGACAGAGAAATGAAAGGTTATACCGATTATCTTGAGTGCATACAGTCTATCGCGCAGAAGAAGCTCGAAGACCTCGGCGGTAATGTCAAAGATCCACGCGACACCCACGAAGAGTCCCTTGCCACCACGATTGAGGAGGCTGGATCTAGATGGAAGTCATTCACTGAATTGGCAACGCAGATTCGAAACAGACCCTACAACTTTGAGCCTTCGGATCCTGTGATCCCGAGCTTCGTGGAATTCGCAGACCGAAACTGTCCGGAACTGGACTCCATACCTGTATACAACCGGGCCATAGCGTATGAGGCTTATGCAAGAATGATCATGTCCGTTGCAGGTGTCAACGCTCGCAGAATCTGCGCAGCGTACGAAATCAGCAGAGAGGAAAGAACAGAAGCTGACAGAAGAGAACTCTTTGGACTGTCGAGAGACCTAAACACAGAAGCTTTACAGAAGCTGAATAGGCTGCGAGACGAGATGCGAGAGTTCATTTTCAATACTCTGGAAAACACTGTTCTCCACCAGGAGATTGCCGACACGTTGGCGGTCATGTTCCACGACAATATCCGCCTCATACGCTGTCTTATCATCATGTGAATTTGATATGAGTGAAGAGCACGAAGCAAACTTCCGAGGACACATGGTGAAGGCGAGAAAATATCTGGGCGGTGATGTCGCTTCGCTCGTTCTCTACAAACAAACCCTCCAGTTGACAAATTCAACAGATAAGGCCAATGAGACCGGTGGGGCCAATGAGGCCAATAAGTCAAATGAGTCGAATGACTCCTAGATTGTCCAAGCCAGCCATATGGAGGTAGCTAGTAAGTCTCGAACTTTCAAGTAAGTGAGACCATACCCACCCACCTTGGCTTGCATTTCATTGCTCGTCACTTTGCATAAATACAAACCCCATTAGCCTCCGTTATCCACCTACTCGCTGTCCCACATCGCGAATGGGAAACCTAAACTTCCTTTTGATTTGAAGTGTTTCCTCCATAAATTTTGCCTTAAAAGCTTGGACGTGAGTGACATCACTATGAAAGACAGTTGCATTCAAAGGGATATCATCTGGAAGAACGATCCTTGATTAAATGAAGATCCTAGCTAGACCTGACCAACCTTTACTTTCTATCATCGAGTCGCTGTCTACGGGACTCGCCCACCCCTATCAGCAACCTAGATTGTAAGGATGTCATAAATACTGCACGAGGTCCCAGTAGTTGGCGACCGGCCTCCAAGGAAGCGGGCTGAACAACTACCACCACGTGAAATGAATTCATGTGCATGCCATCCTATCCCTAAGCAACCCGATAACTCACCCGACTGACACCTTTGCTCCTCGCAATTTTCCTAACCTCCACCTTCCCAACCTGATCGCAAGTCGCAACATGCGTCCCACCACAAGGATACGCACCCAGCCCCTCCATCTCCACCACCCTTCCCTCCGTCTCTCCTTCTGGCAATTCAAACTCATCCCCAACACCAAGACAATCCTTCCTTAGCTTCTCCATCGACCACCAATGAATCGAAACCTTCCTCGCGCTTGCCACAAACTCATCCGTCTTCTTCTGGATGGCAGCAAGATGCTTGGAATCGATCAGCCCCACGAATTCCACAGCCGCTGAGTCGGGGTAATGCGACGCTTTTGATTCGACGAGTGTTGATGAAAGAGTACCATCATGCATCAGCGCATTAATAGCGAGACCGAGGATATGGCCTGCTGTATGAAGCCGCGAGTAATGATCGCGTTTTGCACCGTCGATGGATTGTTGAATCTCATCACCGACTTTGAGGGATGGCTGGCTGGTGGGGTTGAAGCGTCCGAAATGCAGGATTGCGCCGCCGGCTGCCGGGTGTCGGACGGCGGTGACCTCGAATGTTGATTTGGATGGGGCTTCGGACTCGGTTGAAGACGAGGTCGAGGAAGAAGACGTGCTGATGGTGCCGGTATCTGAAGGTTGGCCCCCACCTTGAACGTAGAATATCGTCTCATCTGTGATTAGAGCGTAGTCTTCTTCTGAAGCGTTTTTGAGCAATGACTGATCCGATGGCGGCAGAGCTGCGACTGGTGATATGGAAAGAACTTTGCTGAGATGTTGTCGGAGTTCTTGGTGGTGTTGATAGATGAGCTTGGTACGTGATGCCATGTTGACAGATGGCAAATAAATGTGGGTCTTCTCTGAAAAAAGGTGAGTCTCGAGTGAGTCCAAGTGAACGATACCAGATCAGTATTTCCTGTTGGTATTGGCTCTTAAGATTTTGCAACGGAGAATCTGCAACTTTATATCGAAATGAGTTTCAGGAGTTGCGATGAGGTATGTACATCATGACTTTGACAAATGAGGCGGTGAAAAGGTAGCGCGCCTTTCGAGTGATAAGCGACGGCAGAATTATCAACCCTTAGATGTCTTACGGGGTTTTGGGCTAATTGAGTCAATTAATTCTGCAATTAGTCCTCCAGCTTAATTATTTCTATAGTTAATTAAATATTTAATCAATTAAATTAGTTAATTAATTGAATTAGGAATTCTGCTTATTTTAACACACTTGTAAATTAACCAGTTTAGAATACTTTTTTATCCTTTTATTTAAAAAGTACTTTATATATAGCCCTAACTTTTATACTTATATTTTACTTGTCTCCTAATACCCCAAAACTCTCGAATATTTTCGTTATTATTATTATCAATAATATTTATGAGTTTTAAACTCCTTAAGAGATAGCTCCTTGCGTTGTGATCTCCGCCTTAGCCTCAGCAGCCGCACGTTCGGTATTCGTGGTGTTTCCCGATGATAGGCTCTACCAGGAGGAAGTTTATCGTGGGAGAGATCCAAGGTATGTTAAGATACACCTCGCTGGACGTCCCTCTATCAGAACGTCAGAGCTCAGATCATTACGTCCATAACATTCTCACTGTTCCAATTGTAAAGGTTGAAAGCATCTAACGTCCTTCCCTCTTAGTGCGCCCATCGTTAATGACTACCTTCCCTCTAGTGCCTTGTCAACAGTCACAGTCGTCTTCGCCAATTCCTTCCCAAGGTAGCCCCTAATCGTCGATCTCCCACCCAATTGCCCAAAGTAAAAGTCCACACGCTAGAACCACACCACAGTCTGACTCGGCAATCGAATACACGATTGTCGATATCCGCGATATCATGCAACAAATGATGCCGGATCGCACCGTCGAGGTTAGTGCAACGCCAGAGGACTGCAGGATCGGGCCCTGAGTGTCTTGCTGGAATCGCAGCTCAGCCCTCTTATTAATAGCCAACTGCTGCACCACCAAATTTGCAACCCAAACGGCTCGCTCCGTGTTTTCTACACTCGACATGACTGACTCCCTCTGGGCTTGAGTCGGACGAAGAAAGACCTGGTGAGATACCTCAATCTTGTCACCAAGTACTTATGCTTTGATGTTGGTATGTCTTGCTACTCTTGGAACCCGATGCCTGACACTCTAGTTTACTATCCAATTTCTGATCTGCTGATATGTGCTACTACGATAGAAGGAGACAGCTCGAGTCTACAGCTGGTTGATTTTAAAGAAAATTCACCTGAAAGATTATTCTTCACGAAAGCCACCTTACGGTTGGAATGATTTCAAGGAGCGGTTGGAGGATGAAGCAGTAAACCGTATCGCCTTTGGCGGAGATGAACATACGATCTGTTGTTGGGGTCTTGCTTCTTTACAGGATAGCTATTATAATTGGATTGCACAATGATTCCTCTACCATAAGTTTCATTACACTAATAATAGGAGTCTAAGACATCAAGAACACCAAAGCAAGTATATTTCAGTGAGGAGACAAAAATCCAAAAAAAAAAAAAAAAAAAAGGAGCTCGCTACATATAGCGACGATCATGATAAAGCAATACATATATGTGGGTATTGAAACTCTCATAGGGCAGCGAGACCCTACCTCGGAGCAATTTAACTGGGCGATCTAATCTTTTCCCACCTCATTGTATCTAATATACGCTTTGTATCACAGTATCTTCGGTACATAATTATCGCGTGCGTTTGAGGCTGACTTCTTGTAAGGCTTGATGTTTATGGAGATAACAACTGTGGTTTGTGCATGGTCTTGGTTATATTAAGAGACGATAAAGTAGTGTGCTGATGCTTGCTCAGGAACGAATGTGACCACCTGCCAGAGACGATGCGATACACCAGCAGACCACGAATATAGTACGATCCCATCAGAGACTGCTGGAGAGCGGAAAGAATGGCTGATCGAGATTGAGATATTAAGAGAGAACCGATACTTTGACACTGGCGCTCGACGAACGCTGGAATTGGGGACAAGGGGAACTTCGGGTCGTTCAACAATACGGATGAGCTAGCCAAAATATGTTTTGCAAAGGATGATTCCCAATTGACCCATCGACATCGTTGTGGCCGCTGGTGATGGATCACGGCGACAACATTGCAGACGCTCCTCGCTCGGCGGGTCTCTGGCACAATTTCTGCGTCAAGAAGCGTCGTGGGTACGATCTGCAAACCTAATCCGTTATGCCTTCTCCAACCTTCCCAGCTCCTACACCAATGATTTGCTATCACTTCATGTTTTCTCTCTTTTAAACTGGGGCTTAGACACTCCTTAGGTCTGCCCTGCCCTGCCCTCCGCAGTCTTTACATGGTGGCATGCCAGCTCGCATCGTATTATATACCTCATATAAAGAGCCCTAGCTTGTCTGTCGACGGCTTCGATGTTGGGTTCTCCAAGCCATTGTCTCCACACCCCCAAAGCAAGCCCCAAGACCAGACGGTATTATAAACAGAGTTCTCCATATTATCGCCGCCCAGCGAGCCCCGTATCTCACAAGGATATACAACTGGATCCTACGATTAGGGTACTGCCCAGCACACTTTCGACAATCCACTACTATCGTCCTCAGGAAGGCAGGCAAGGATGACTACACTGTGCCCAAGGCGCATCGTCCGATAGCCCTACTGAACACAATTGGCACACTTATGGACTTGATTATTCCGAAAAGAATCAGCTATGTAACCAAGGCGCACCAACTGCTGCTAAGCATACCCATTGAAGGATGGAAAGGAAGATCGGTAGACCATGCACTACACACTATTATCGAGGAGATATGCGAGGCTTGAAATTCTCTAATTTACGACGACACGGAGGCTTTCGGCAACGTCTCACATGCCAGGTTATTCCACAGTCTACGCAAATGCAGGATAGACGAAAGAACAGTCAGATAAATCGCTAGTTTCTTGGCAGACAGGACTACATTTGTCAATTTCGATACGTTCAACTCAGGTGTATCAGACGACCACCGGAATTTCTCAAGGATCACCGCTATCACCGATAATATACTTGTACTACAATGCCGACTTGCAATGACCTAGAAAGGCCATGCAACGAGCGACCATTTGGGCAAAGAGGAATGCATCCGTCTTCAAGCCAAGCAAGTTCCCGCTCATCCACCACACAAGGAGGCGTTAAGTAGAAGATGTCGACTGCCACATACAAGTAGACCAGACAGTCATATACCCGTCCGCAAGCAGCAAAAACCTTGGGGTCACGCTCGACACGGCGCTGAACTGGAAATCGCACATCCAGAACCTGAAGATAAGGATCTCAACGTCTATCGATGCGCTAGCAAGTCTAGCTGGGTCTACTTGGGGGGCCGGAGTTGCTGAACTCAAGAGGATCTACAAAGCAGTTGTCATCCCCTAAATGATGTACGGCTGCTTTATATGATCTATCGCCCATGAGCGTGGAGAAGGCTACACAATATAGATCATTGACTCACTTGAAACACTTTAAGCGAAGGCGGGTAGGAGCATTGGAGGCGCATATAAAGCAACCTCAGGCCTAGCCTTGGATATAGACTTCCACTCCTTCCTATTGAAGAACCGATCTGGAAGATAAGCGCCGAGATTGTCAGCAGGATTCTCTCCTCGGACAGAATGCTAACCCTGGCAGGCTTCCAACTCCTTAGGACCACGAGGAGCCGATGGAGAAAGGAACCATACCTGAGCCCTGGAGAACACACGTACAGGCGTCTTCGTCAACGCCGCGGAGCGTCGATTGAGGAACAAAAGGTTATCCCACTTCTCCTGGTACCACCACGATGGCAAGGGCTGATCTTAAGGATAGCATCGTGTGCCGAAACGGCCAGAACCCAACACAATGAGTTTCTCAAGCACCCCTCGAATAGCCTCTTCGTCTACACTGTCGGCAGCGGATTTAACAACCACGTGGGAGCTACAGCAGTATCACCTTCAATGAGAATTACAGAACTGGCGTACATGGGGGACAGTGAAACCTCAACCGTATATGCTGCAGAACTACAAGGCATCAGGTTGACCCTTCAAATTGCAGATGAAGACGCAGAGAGAGCAAACAAGAAAGACAGGCTGATCATTTTCACAGACAACCAAGCAGCTATCCGGACATTTCAGAAACCAATTGGCAGACCAGGTGCATACATCTTAGCTGACGCGATACAACACATAGTCAATCTCAAGGAGATCGTGGGACGCGAGTCGCTTTAAGATGGGTTCCAGCCCATACGGGCATCGGAGGAAACGAAGTCGCAGACAAGGCGGCAAAGACAGCAGCCAAAGATATTGCAGGAGCTGGCCAGGGAAACGAGAACGCCATACAGCCAAGGATATAAGTTACCACTTGCAAGCAACCTTGAAGCCCAGGGTCAACAGGCAGTTAAGAGCCGAATGGACAAACATTTGGAATGTGGAAACGAAAGCAAGAACCACATTCAAGCATACCCTATTTTCCTGCTTTACATTTCTTTCTTCCGGTGTGATTTACAATGTACATGCAAATAGAGTGTTCCTGCATCGTATTTATTTCCGATAGTTCCGCTGCGATTTATTATCGTGCCAGCCCAACGACTTTCTAACCAATATATATACCTAACCCTTCCAACTCGTTAAAGAATCGCTTCATGTCTTCATCGGTCAAAAACTTCATTCATCTCTTCCTATAGCCCTAGTCCATACACTTGGATCGGATTCCTCCACAATTGACAGTCAATAATCAGCTTCAACTATGCCTTTTACCTTGTCAACCACCAATACCAGTAGCACTCCTGATCAACCAGGCCGCTGGGTTGTCACCAAATTTGGGCCCCCCTCCGTGCTAAAGTGGGAGACCTGGGATCCCACTTCCGATCTCTCTGGCGGCAACGTCCTGCCTGATCGCATTATTGTAGCTGGCCTCGCCGGTGCAGATAACCCAACGATCGGGCGGCTATTCCGTCTCTCAGACATCCACCCCTTCACACCAGGTTACGATTGTGTCGGGGAAGTCATAGCGCTTGGCGATGCGGCGCCGCAAGAGAGCAATGTAAAAGTTGGAGACCGTGTTGCCGCCTTATGCGTCACTCGCTCCCATGCCACTCATGCTATTCTATCGTACACGGAACTTTTGCCCATCGAGCCCAGCGACGATCCAGTCAAGGTGGCTGCTCTCCCACTCAACTACTTGACAGCCTATGGCATGCTCAAGCATAGTGGTGTACAGCTCAACTCACTCCCGGTTCGAGCATCTTGATCGGCTCTGTGAGCGGGGGCGTTGGCACCGCTGTGGCGCAATTGGTCACATCCCTCGAAATGGGGATAAAGATGATAGGAACTTGCTCACCCTCGAAATTTGACTAAGTCAAATCCCTGAACGTGGAGCCAATAGACCGTAACGCTCCTGATCTTGTCGAGCAGGTCCAAGCGCTCACGAACGGCAAGGGCGTAGACGATGCGTACGATGCGGCTTGCAGCGAGGAGAGTATCCAAAAGAGTCTCTCTGCGACGAACCCAGGGATTGGACAAGTCATCGTGATCGGTGTCATGTCGGAGATTGCGGCGGATGGTAACTTAGTGGAATTGCGCGAAGCGTTAAAGACACCCTCGCATTGCGGTTGAAAGAGCGTACGAGATTCTTTGCTATCGGCCAGGATCACTACCAAGACGACGGTAAAAGGGGCGCCAGGTGCTATTCTAGCCGATATTAATATTATCCTGGAAAAGGTTCGGAGGGGAAAGCTGCAGCCAGCTATTGCTAAGCTGTTCCGATTAAGTGAGGCTATAGAAGCACATCAGGATCTGATATCAGGAAATAGTTAAGGGTAAGATGTTGTTCACTGTTGACGCAGAATTGGTGTGAAGGGTGATATTGGAACTGGACTAGAATGACCATGCATCGTACGCAAGTAGTCCCTAGTAGGCTTTCGTCCAGCCCTGTCTTCTGCCCCACCAATCCAGGAACACTGGAAGGAAAATCAGAGCATTCGACGCTGTTCTATGGAAGGCATTGCCATGCCGCCCCTACACTCCTGGATGGACGAGACCACATCGGTAGAATATTGTTGTCCCTTCATCGGCGCTTCGTATTTGCAACCGCGAACCAAGCCATCTCTTTTGCACCGCATTTAGGGCATTCTCGTGATATCTTCTGGGTTTGCTCAAAGTCTTCGCTGGCCAGTTGTTGCGTTTTCCAGGTAAGCCGTTCGCGAAGGGCTGAGGGGAAGTTATTTGACGTCGTTGTCGTCATCTCGAAGCGATTAATCCCCTGGTGCCGTCACAGCTAGTTGACGCAGGCTTGTTTCCGATCACTCTCTTTCCAGATTCCTCATCGTAAGGGACCAAAGTCACGTCCAGAAGTAGCCATTGCAGTATGGATGATAGGGATTTTCGTGCTGTGGGTCAGACTCATCTTGACATTGTGAGCTCATCACACCAGGCGACAGGACGCAGGGTACGAAGCCTGTCGAACTTTTTGCCATTCGCAATGTCGCACTTACCAGAGAAGTCGCCTCCTTCCTGGGCTATCACTCTTCAGCGAAGTTGCTAGGGAGGGAAGTCGAGGACGTTAAAAAGCTCCCCTTCCGCTCCAGCAAACATCCAGATGTACACACCCGCGATTAATAAGAGTTCTTCCTGCATATTTTCAAGGGTCGTTTGTTCATGATTGTGCTTATAAGAAGGCGAGTTGATTTAATGCTTCAGCTTTCAGGAGATAGTTGTATATATCAGAAACGCCATCTTAGCCAAAAGGGAAGAAAGAAAAAAAAAGAATATGTGATGTTACTGTACCGCTTTCGTCCACGCGTAGAGGGGAAATGTCCGGTAGTCCCCATACTTAGTGAACGGTCATGAAACTCTGAAGCTAATTGTACACGAAGCGTTGGAGCCTCCTTACGAGGAGCGATACCTTCGTTACCACATTGATAGTGGAAATAGCGTTGAACGATAGTGAATCTCTTAGTAGGGTGCGTCGAGTCCGCCATGCCAGGTCGATGAAGCGAGGAAATGATGTCTTGGTTCCTCAAGGAGTCTCCTGACGCGACAGGAACAGACGCCCAGTTGAAGTACTTTACCAGGGATAAGGCATACTCAAATGGCTGAAAAGAAATGACAGTGGTCTAATGCTTTTGTCACAGCTCTGAGTGTGAAACAGCCACTGTTCTTAATAGGAAGATACTAGTCTACAGTTATAAGACTTGGAGAAACGGTATGGTCGTTTCAATGCTTCTATGGCCGCCCATCGCGGGGCACAAGGTCGCGTCAAACACAAGGCTGCCTTTGGGGACTTTACTGATTTAATTTGCAGTACACATGAAGTGCCTACAAGACTTCGAAAGCAAGTTACCAAAAAAGGCAAGCAAAAATAATATTCATGACTATTTGCGGTACCACATTCGGGTGATCTTTGTTCGACGGACTTTTTTCTGGAGCTGAAATATTCCATACAATAATGCCTCAGCTGTTGGGGGACCTGTCATCCATTAGTATATGACCCAAGAAAACACAAAACAGCGAAAACGCACATCCAGGAACATATATATCTACAGGAACCACTCTATCGCACCCTCTCACAACCGAGTAACTGTAGTGATAATATCCGCCTCCATTTGCGCAACTCCCCATACTGATCACCCATCTTGGCTCGGGCATTTGATCGTACACCTGCCGTAGTGCAGGAGCCATCTTATTAGTCAAAGTCCCAGCCACTATCATGACATCCGATTGTCTAGGAGAGGCGCGGAAGATGATCCCGAGCCGGTCTTGATCGTATCGAGGTGTCGAACAATGCATCATTTCAACAGCACAGCAGGCGAGCCCAAAAGTCATGGGATGCATGGAGCCATTCCGAGCCCAGGCAGCGAGAGCATCTGCCTTCGATCTGAAGAGGAATATTCGTCAGCATATTGCTTCCCGGACAAGCAGAGGCATGAAAACAGATTCTTACAATACGTATTGCAAAGCTCCGACTTGCTTTGCTTCACTCGCGAGTACCACCTCTCGTCGCTCCTTGCCTGCACCGCCCACTATCTGCGTTACAGAGTTCTGAAAAGAATGCACAGATTTCTGGCTTCTGATACTCATCGATTGAGAAATTGGACTGCGGCGTGTGACGAGAGCGTCCAGGCAACGAGGTCGCCACTTGACCAGCCTACTCATTGCCAGATGGACGAGTCAAAAGTTCGCTGAGAGTCGATCAGCTTTCGATAAATATTGATTTGTATTGGGATAGTGCGCGAAAGTTTCAAAAGGAAGAAAGTAGAAAGATTGCAGGCTGAGATTGATGTGTGTCAAACAAGCACTAGTGAAAGCCAGATTTAGACTAAAATCAAATCACTGATACTCAACAACAACGGTCGCGGCTCCACTACTAATTTTAAGATATCATTACTCGTTGGCGTCCCTGCATCAAATGCAAATGAAGTGAGGGATTCCCCGAAGCGGAATGTCTGAGCATCGTTGATTGTTGACTGTCCAAATTAGGCAATTCTTACGGCACCGCCAAGGCAGCGACGGTGGCTAAGCGACTGGCTTAACCCCAGTCAAGCCCGCCCCGCTATGACCCAGCCCAGCAACACAAAGGGGCGAAGGAGATAGTATGGGGACAGTGGTCTGTTGCATTTTCATCCAGGAACAATATCCCACGTCGGAGCGCCAACGAGCAACCGCAGCCTTTTTGATAGGGGGTAATCAAGAAAAGGTCAAGCCGCAGAAGGACGCATTTGGAATGAAGACTTCAAGTAAGTTGAATAACGCGTCAATCTGGGTGGCCCAGCGCGGCCATGAGCCGCGTCAGAAAATATCCTGCAGTCTTTGCAATGTATCTGATTGAGCTGTTCGGGCTATAGGCATCGTAGTGTGTGCTTGCTAATCAAAGCACAGAAGCCAGTATAGAAGGACCTGCTTTGAGGTTTATCACCCTTGACGGTGATCCATCTCATGCAGCTAAGGACGACACGACCCGGAAGCTCGTCAAGTCCAATGCAAGCCGTTCTCGGAAAGCACTGGCAGGATTTCAAGGCAGTCCCAATTATACAGGTCCATCGCCTGTACCTACATTAAACAGTGGCTTAGCAGCTGGGAAGTCAAGATTCTCTCTTTCGTCTCGGAAACCACTGAAAAGAGTCCGGCGCCAAGCTGCGTCACATTCTGGGGCCAAGTTCGAGCATGGATATCTGAAGTCTGACACTACAAGTGCGCCTCGTGAGACTATTGTGTATTCCGTCTCCAACTTGGAGATTCCAAATGACGCCCATCGCCCCTCTCATGGATCTCTTAGGAGTATACAATTCCAACCCCAAGATTCTCCAGCTCCCTTGCCCGCCATAAAAAAGTCAAAAACCCAGACTATGGCCCAGCAACGTATGTACACGCCTTTCCTCATCCCTGACGAGTCAATTGGTAGCGCAACTTCTAATCTGGAGACAGTTCTCAGTCAAGTTAAAGATATGCAGCACATGTTCTATGACCTCGTGGGACTTGCCAGACGAGACGACGCCACTTTCCACGCAAGCCTGTCTATTGCATCTGTGTATTATGATGCTGGAGCGAACGACCTCTTTCATTGCCAACAAACCTTGAGCCTTGTGTTCCAGCGATTGAGTAACTGTGCTCTACGAACGAGTGATGAGACTATCGGGGCAGTTGGACTTCTTGTGGTCTATAATGTTCGTTTATTTAACCACCTCCAGACAGCACTATATGCTTACTAAAGATAGATCCTAACAGGAACGAGTAAGCATTCTTCTTTGCATATGAACGGGCTTCAGCAGATGGTTCACGCTCGAGGAGGCTTGGATAAGCTCCCAGTGCGGCTGAGAAGGACATTGAGCATGTATGTCGCACTCGAGTCACAAAACATTCCCAGGAAAGATGATAAATCTAATCGTTCCATTAGGATAGATCTATTTCACGCCACCACGTGGGATTTTCCCCCTCGATTTCCTTTCATACGCCCACAGGAGGATTTCTCCATGCCACTCAAGGCGCTTCCATCGTTATCCGAAAACGATTTACGATTCCTTAAGGCATACGAGAAGTCATCTTCAAAGTGGTCAATGTACGGAATGCTTCAAGTGCTGAGGATTCTTACAGCAGTGAGGTTCTCAGGTCCATTGACAGTTTTCAATCGACTGGCACTCAGCGACGCCATTTACCTGCTGGAGTATCAATTGCTGTCGCCTCAGCCATGCCTCGAACCCGAATTGATCAATGCTACTGGCTTCCAAGAAGCCTTCCGCCTGGCAGTATTTCTGTATATCGATAAGGTCTTGAGGCAAATGCCTCCGCTAAACGTCAAGGGTCTGGTGAGCAGACTCATCGGCGCTCTCAAATCGATTTCTCCCTCTAGGCACGCCGAGACATCAATGCACCCTCACTTGGGTGTCTTATTGTGGATGATCATGATTGGTCGAATTAATGCTTATAAAGTGGACGACATGCAATACTTCTTGGGGGAGTTGGTTGTTGTGTATGGGCACTTAAATTTCGAAGAAATAATTGATTTTCAGAGGTATCTAGACGAGGTTGGGCCTGTCTTACAGCCGTACAAGCTGCAATGCGAAGAGATACTGACACAGATAGAGAAGTTCAGTCATATTCAATTGTAGTGTTCTGAGACATCCAACGAGACCACCATGTACTGTCCCGTTCAAACACAATATGTCAAGCAAAACAAGTTACCAAAATTGCGTAGACTGGATCTCACCCGCTTCTCATATTTCTGGTGTATTCTCGTCAATTATTTTCACTGAGAAATTGTTTGCTGTCTCTCATACTGCCGTTGATGGTGCGTACTTCTTTGCGTATGTAGACTTCAGAGACCTTCGTTCGGCAAAGTCCCTCAAATCGGGTAGTCTATTGTGACGTTGAAGATAACAGGAAGTTATGTGTAGGAAAGTGAAGAGAGGCAAGAGGGGATACATACGTCATCACGGCAATACGTGCTCATGCAACTCGCCTTATCCCAAACAGACGACGGGCTCTCGTATAACATACTCCCCAATATCCTTCCATTATCATCCGAGGAATCAAACTCACTCCACCCATCCAACAATGTTTTAAGGATACAATAATATATAATACGAAAACGGACTTTTATTTCCCATACCTTACTGTTAGCGAGACCCTGGAATTCGCTGCTGCTATAAGAGCCTCTTAACGTCGGTTGACTAGTATAACCAGGGACTAGTACGTTAAAATAGCGATTAAAGCTATTATATCCATCTTTAGATTGTTTCATACTTATCATAACTGTCTTTCTGGACGGAGGAGTTAGATGAATACCGTTGCGAATCCGTAATTGACTTAGGTTCGTTCGCCTTGATATAGAATATAGAATCGTCTGTGACTCCAGATTCCTGTATGGTTTCCTGTCTGGCGATGTCAAGCTCCAGGGCGCCAGTGCCGATGCCGCGGGAGGAGCCGGATCCACTCCCCCACCCTCAATCTCAACAGCGCCTGTCGCAACACCTGCTGCCATGGCTCTAGCCACCGAACCACTCGCAATCGTTGCCTTGTGGCCACTGTTTGTCTTGCACTCCCACACCATTTTCAGGTTCAAGGTGGCTTGATAACAAGAACCTGCAAAGACATTGAACAATCAGGCGATCATGACTTACTACACTTTGCTCCGCCAAACCGTACCTAGGGCGTCTAATAAGAGGAAAGGAAGAAGAAGAAAGCAATGACGAGACAAACTTGGAGATCCTGTGGGGAAGCGAGGTCACCCACAGGCAATTATAGCAGTCCATCAGCAACCTCCGACAGTTAGACGAGCTCCCTGGAATACCGAGAGAGAATTTTGTTAACTTAGAGATTATCTTGACTCGTTAGCTAAGCGTTACGCGGAAGAAAGATATTGCGTGTAACTTAGCGTTCCTCTCTGCCACATCGGACGATAGTCTCAAGGTCATAGCTGTCTGTATGGAAGAAAGGAGCGATGGGAAAGGAATCACAATTCGGGTAGCAGCAAACACGGAAGAGCTCTCAAACGTTACGGCAGGGCTCATTAGGCTTGCGAGAGCATTAGAGCATGCCGCACGGCGAGGTCAGATTATCAATCTTCTTCTAGCATTTGGCTAGTCTACATTCCAGTGAGCTCAAACCCAGGAGATACTGAAGAAGCCTTTCAAGAAGTTGTTAACCTCGACCTTGATCGAATCCTGTCCCGTCTGCGATCGTGTCACCCCAAAATTACAAGAAAGACTGCTGGAGAACGACCCCTTATCGAACAGCTACATGATGCGATTCACAGTCAATCGATCAGAGTGACAAAGACAAAATTCGTATTCCGTAGGCTACCTTATAGTCCTGCGCAAGGCCTTGATTTCACATCCTGTGTGAAGGATCGCCGTCCTCTTGTAAAAACCACGGGGTAAAGTATGCTCCATCGGCTCAAATTCGTCTCGTTGAGATCCGATGATCTAGCTTCTGTGCTGCGAAGGATTTCGGTGACGGGTGGCAGTTGTGTAACCGCCTGGCGAAACTCTTCTGGCAGGCCTCTAGCCTCTCCGGTGGCATCACACATCTTTTGGGTGGGTGTTTCCCATGGAATGTCCAATCCATCACACTTCCCCTCCCAGTCTTGTCGTCTTCCCGTCAAACTTAGACCTCCCCACTCCTTTCCCCATTCCCATTCCACGTCCCATCTGCCTCTTGTCTTTTCTGAAGATTCATCTGATATTTCAGTACCGCCGGTCCTGGATTCTTCGGAAACGCCACATATCCCTCTCCAGGAACGTCCATGCCCAAGCCTGCGGCCACCTTCTTCTCCGATCCTCTTTGCCTCCACCAATACGATACATATCCGAGGGCGAGGATGAGCATGATGACGACGGCGATTGTGACGCCTACTTTTACTCCTGTGCTGGGCATTGTGGGTGGCGTATGAACGATAAGGGTCTTGGTGGGATGGGGTGGGTAGGATGAGGGTCCTATCGATGTTAGGAGGATTGATAGACGATGGCTACAAAAAAAAGGTGAGGACAAATTCTTGATATTGATCCTTTGATACCGAGACTGATATTATATGAAGGAGAAAGATCAGAACGAGGGATCAAGAGGAAGCATCAGAAGATATACACAAGTAATCACTACCTTCCCTGGTCTCACCTACCTACACAGCCCCATACTCCAAGCAGCTTCTCGAGCAGTTTGTAGGTCTCAATCGCGAAAACACCAATCCCAAGCGTTATAAAACGGTTGATATGAGAGAGGACGTTCCGAAGTCACGCAGCCAAGCCATGGCACGGTCTTGGAAAGGGGGCTGAGGCGAGCAGGTGTCATAGAGCAGCCAATCATATCTGATACTGCTGTTGACGTAGGACTCTAGAGGGGAGAAAGGCAACGAATGTGGTAAGTTACGATCTGATAACACTAGAATGTGCTTCGGTCTTCGGACGAAGTCATCAGTACGTGGTAGATAGAAGCGAATGAGGTCAAGAAGCACGTGCAGTGTCCTCGAAGCAACTAGCGGAAACTTACAAAGTGATTGAGTAAACAACATTCTTCCAAAGTAACCTCCTAGCCTTTCACTTAAATGTCTCTGAAGTTGTTAAAGTACACAAACATGATCTGATAAACAAAGGCTTGTCGTCATCGCTTATTCTTCAAGTGGTCTCTGAAGCGACAGGGAATCTCTTCAGCCACAAAGAGGCCGTTGTTCTGGTCACTGAATACGTGGAATTAAACGAGAACAAGTGCCTGCACGCGAGATGCCCGGAAAGACATAAGCTTTATTCGCACTTTGGGAACAGAATGTTCCCTAAAATTTCATGCTAGGAATTATGTGCTAAGCAGGTATAATAAAGATATATCCTCGGGCAACACTTGATAAGGAGGCTGTTGCTAGGCAGAGGTCAACAGCGACTGAAAATAACTCTTTATGGGAAATAAGTTGACAGACTTGCCGAAAGGCAGCGTCTTTAATCCACTCAGGCTCTCTGCTCAGGCTCATCACCTTGGCCAGCTCAGTATCTCAGCTTGCTTGCCCAGCTTTTAGCTTTTCGTTGCACGCTGCGATTCGTGCTCGTGAAGTCAAATAAAGCACACGAAAAGGACATCTGATCATGACTCAACAATAGTTGCATTCTGGACTGACTATTCATTCCAATAAGATATATATCTATTGACCATGTCATGAAGGGGAGATGTTCTCCTTTGGACTGACTCGAGTCATGGCCTTGCTTACCCCTTTTCCTTTACAACATAACATTGGCCGGTTAGGACTGTATCAGATGCCCTCAGACGTAATACTTCGTGCGGCAAGTTCTGGTATACATTCAGACACATCCATCTTACGTCCCAGCAATAGCATACCTAGGTACTGTTCTTTCCCAGCACTTGATACTGATCACGTGGGGCATTAGTAATACGAATTCAACACCGGCTGGGACATTCCCGCTAGCCGTGAACCCCGCAATGTTTGGATTTCGATGCGGCATCCTCCCTTGCTTGTCTGTTCTCGAGCCATAGTCGCCTCAATCCGTGGACCAGAACTTTGTATGTGACTATGAACATTCTCGAAAGCCAGGTCGCAGATATCAACTACCTTGTGGACTCACCCATTACACCTATCTCGCCCGCCGCCATTCCGCGCAACATGAACGGCCAACGCCAATCGTCGAGTGCGGAAAGCCCTGCGGAAACAGGCAATGGGAGCGGAAACAAGAGAAAGAATGACGAAATTAGCACTGGTGCAAATGGGATTACACATACTAGGGCGAAGAGGAATAGATATATCTCCATTGCGTGGTACGTTCTTCTGCTTGGGTTGTATAGCTGGTTTGAATGTTGCGGCGCATCCGATGCAGCAAGCCAACAATGACAACATCAAGTACTGACCTGGAGTATTCAGCAACGAGTGCAAGCGGCGGAAGATCAAATGCAATGGCAATACACCTTGCCAGCGATGTGGCAACCTCAATCTCGATTGCCAGTATGCGCCGAATTGCTGTACCAATGGCTTCAAAGAGTCCGAAGAGTTCCGACAGATGAACGCCCACCTCGCCCAACTGCAGGAACAAGTGGACAGTCTATACGCAAACCTCAGTGCACTGCGAGCTGGTGGAGATGGAATATCGTTTGTGCCGCCGTCTGAGAGCTCCATAACACTTCCCCCACCTATATCACCTTCCAACAGATTTCGAGCTACACCGAAACATCCTTCCTTCCGCGGTCCGACGAGCTCTGCCTTCAGTCTAGATGTGGCGAAGACTACACTGCATAACATGGGATATCGAGGGCTTGGAGACGAGGGCGTGATCACATCAGACGCGACGCCAATTGGCTCTCCTCCGCGAAGACAGAGCCAGGTTCCGGCCATAAATAATGGAAATCCGACCAAAGATCCAATATGGGCATTGAGCAAGGAAGAAATGATTCGGTTGTGTAGGGTCTACGAGGAAGAGATGGGCCTGATGTATCCGGTTGTGAACATTGAACAGATTATCATTCATGGGTCGAATCTGTACGATTTCATCGATGCAGCGGTACGGAGTGGGCTGGTCAACCCCTCACTTCCGGGACAAGGGATCCACGATGAGCAGTCTCTGGTCCTGAAAATGGTCCTTGCATGCGCCACTGTCACTGAAGGCAATGGACAGAGTGAAATTGGGTACCGGCTATTCGAAAGTGTTCGGGAGGCTGCGGACCGGGTTCTGCATAGCGAGGCTATCGAGGTTAAAAGCTTGCCCTTCGTAGTACTGGTGGTAGGTTCAGGTTTCTCCTTTGAATTATTTCGTTGCCTGGCGTATGTCTTCTGTTTGTTACTTGGGGCCTGTTTGCGGAATGTTTGTTACGAATGTAACGCGCAGAACGAACTGCGAAGCAAGCCTGCCTGAATGTGGGGTTGACTGGCAGACTGGATCAAAAAGAAAATTCAATAGATGGGCGTCAGCGAGAATCGAACTTGCGTCTCCTCGCGCTTCAAATTTATGCGAGGCGTGCGACCGCTACACCATGAGGCCATTTTTTCTTGATGGAAGGAATAGGCCTGTTTGAACATATGTCTGCCGGACGTATCTGAAAGGGACGTCTTGATTGGCGAGGTCCAGCTGCAGCTGCAGCTGCCTTGTTCCTTGGAATGTTCTCAAGCGAGCGCCTTTCACTGCTCTCTCGAACCTTAGGCAATCTTAGGCAGCCTTTGTATACGATTCCATTGATTTCTCGAAGATGTACATTTATTTGCTGTTAGTAAACACACAGGCTGACAGTGACATAGTCGATATATCACTTCCATTGCGATGAAGAGGCACTTGCGTGGAGAATCATTGGTCAGGTGTAAGTGGACACTGCGACTGTTCCTGACATTGCCATGGCGATGATGAATAGCCTGTACTGACTTCACAATTACATAGTGCTCGAATGTGTATTGAGCTTGGTCTACATAGACGTGAGTCGTTCTTCAAAGTGATCACCGATGAAGAGGAAAGGGCAAATGCAATCAAACTGTTCTGGTCGATATACGTGCTCGATAGGAGGTGGAGCTTTGGGACAGGCATGCCGTTTGCATTGCAAGATGCGGATATCGATCCTAGCCTACCTGAGCCCGTGAGTTCACCCTCTTCGTTCCATGTACGAGCAAGCTGACAACGAAAAGGAACTCAGCATCCCCTACCTCAATGTCATGATATCTTACTCTCGCATCGGGAGCAAAGTCTGGAAATCCGTTTGCAGTTTCACGCCCGCACCTGCGCCAACCCTGAACCTTGAGGACATTGGCTATCTCGACTATCAGATCCTACAATGGCAAAAGTCCATCCCGCCCGAACTCCAACTCCCCACAACCTCATCAGCCCAAACCTCCTCCCGCGCTATCCACCGCCTCCAAATCCTCCTCTACCTCCGCGCCAACCAAATGCGCATCCTCATCTACCGCCCCGTCCTCCACTCCGCCTCCTCCATCCAAGAACACCCACACTACGCCGACACCGTCGTCGAGCTCGCCAAAGACACCATCCGCGCACTCACGCACCTCAACCAAACCTCCGACATCTACCGGGTCCAGCAAGTCTGCTTCAACTACTTCCTCATCTCCGCCCTCGCCGTCATCTTCCTCGCCAGCTCCCACGCCCCCGTACAATTCAGCGCCCTCTGTCGAGACGAGTTCTACATGGCTCTCGACCTCGTCAAGGGATTCAGCACGAAATCCTTCGTCAGCAAACGCCTTTGGAAAACTATCAAGGGTTTGAAAGAAGTAGGGCCTAAGCTTGGCCTTAATCCTGATATTAGGAATGGTCTGCATCATAATGGTATCCATGAGGATGATGCGCATTCCTCTGCTGCGCTGGCGATGGCTGGTCTAGCTGGCCATGAGATTTCTGGCATGGGTGTCGGTGTTGGGAATTATGGAGGGGATATTGTCGGGAACGGGAATAGTCCTATGAATGGGTTTCAGATGAGTACGGAGATGACGAATCTGTTTGAGGCTGCGCTGGGGAGTGTTGGCATGAACGGCACTGGTGGTAGTGCTGGGAACTCTGGGACGACGTCGGCTGGTGCAGCGGGCGGGAATTATGTTCCGCTTGAGGATGGACTGGGTGGGATTGGGAGTAATGTCTTTGGTGGGGATGAGGAGTTGTATCGCCAGTTGAGGGATTTGTTCTAGTTGTGCTAAGATCTAGCCTTATAAGAGGAGTGCATACCACCTGCACAGATGTATGCATCTGAGAATTGAAAGTCTGCGAACTCAAGCAATTGAATTTCAAGACCACGATGCAAATTGAAAATGAAGAGCTTTAACGCAGTGAATCAAGCATATACAGAAAGAAAAGCATCAACTTGCTTGCGAGTGCTTAATGATAGATAAAAGGGCCGTCTTTACCTTCTGCAATCTTCACACGCTCGCAAGAATGGCTTCGTTCTGAGGAACTTGAGTGGAAAGCCGCCCGAAAGTGACAATCACTCTCGAGCTGCCTCAGTGTGAAACGGGTGCTGTCACCCATCCACCCCCCCCCCCCCCACTTACAGTATATTATTAGCTTCTGCCCGACCAAGTCAGCAATTGACGTCGAGGGAAGGCGACATTCAGTGTGGTGGAAATGAGAGCAATTTGGTAAATGACAGCATCCCCAACACATCTAGTCATCACAGATCAGCTACCTTATGTCTTACAGATTTCCTATTACCCTGAAAGAGATTAGAATCCTCAGCTCTGACGTGTGGTTCGAGACGCTGCAAGACAAGGGAAGGTAAATCGAGACTTCAGGAATCGCAAAACGAGTCTCGATGTGTGTCATTGCAGATTGGGCCGGATGTCAGCTAGCTAGGAGAGATGATTGGGGGGCTTACATGTCGCCCTCAGTGAAGTCTCTTTTCAACAACAGGGCAGGAGGAGGATGAATTGAGAGAAAAGTGGTTGAAGAAGTGAAAAGGAATCGATGAGGCGAATGCGTCGAAAGTCCGTGGAGAAGATATTTATGCTGAGCTTCAGTAAAGGGGAAGTAGTCTTGCAGATATAAAATATACCTCACATGCCAGACGAGGATTGCAGGAAGTGGAGGTGGAACCTCGACTATTTCAGCAGATTCAGGTAGCTCCTGCGCATCAGATGATTATTGCTTTAGTTCCTACTTAGTTGAGTCAGGTCGGCTTGAAGAGGAAAGAACATTTTGGCAACGTGCGTTGTGTTACAAAAACCTGAGTGTGGGTAGGAGCTTTGAGGGGGGCAGGTTGTGAGGTTGGTGGAAGAGTGACAGCAACCTCTACATTGACAGTGGCGTGAAGATAGGGACGCAATATACATGCTGCGTTGTAAGTTGAGACAATTGTTGGGCCAAAGAGCTCTGTGGTAATAGACCACTTGGATCCACCTTACCGGTAGTATCAGCAATCAATTTCGGAGAACTCACCATGGATAACCGCAAAGGGGTAATAGTAATCTTTGGTTCGTATTGGATGACCATTGATGCACTACTATTGGTGCTAATTTACACTTGAAAGCTCAATGCTATACGCGGTTGCGTTGTCTCTTCCACCGACCTATTCCATGTATAATTCCAAACTCTTTCCCTGCAGACTCTGGTTTTACTCGGTGGAATATCAAGCTGCTGCAGAAGACCTCAAGTGGGGGTGAGTCATCTTTTACTTTCCGTCCATCCAGATGAGTATATAAAGCTATCACAATCCCTTGACCAGCCCTCTTATGCGAACCCAGAACCGCTTTCAATGGCAGCAAGATACGTGGTGGCAGTAATAGGTTGATACTGATGAGTTACAACATGTAGAACATGTGGAAGTGTCATAAATCATTATACAACGACCACAAGCTATTTAAGTAGAAAAATTATGCCTAGATGATTGAGTGATTTGTACTTTCTCCGACAAAGGGTCAAACGCACATGCTTTGATTAGCGCCTGGGACTCGGAAGTTGTTTACCAAGCTTTGAGCGAATTGATTACAACAAGATTCCACGCCCTTTTATACATGTCCATCTGTTCACTTGGTCAATAGACTCCGGAGAAGTCTTCCCCCTCTCCTGCAGGTCAAATCCCCTCTCGTGCATGTATTCTCTGCATACGTTCATAGAAACGTTGGGCCTTAATTGAGCGTCACTGATCATTTGGAGAAATCTTGATATGGAAGTAAAAGTCTTTAGCTCTTGCGTTCGCTCAACTATTCCTAGAGAAGCATCCACTGGTAACCTGAATGTCTGGCCATTCATCGCACTTATCGTGTGCATATGCAAGGGCGGCCTGTATTCAGCCACTTCTTGGCAGATCTCCGGATACCAGGTTTTGAGTGGGCAAGACAAGGCGGGAGGATCGTTCCGTACTACCGCAGGTCCTCGTCCAATACTGCTATTGGTCCATCATGATGCAAAGTGCATGTCAGCCTGCAGTACGCTGAAAGTTGTCGAGGTCATTGGATGAGGGAATTGTACAAGTCCCTATCGCTCCTGCTCCGTCAAAATCTTCTCATAAAAACTGGCCACACAGCTTTGTCCTGCTTGGTCTACGAGCCTTGGTATATCTTTACACCGACAATTGACGGAGAGTCTCCAAGAGAAATGATGGAATTGTCAGGAACCATGAGCTTTCGAGTACCACTGCTCCTGGTTTTCCTTGCTTTTGTCCAAGTTATCTTGGCGGGGTCACCACATTCATCAGGTTAGTGAAGTGTGCTCCCAGTTACTCACGATCAGACTACTGAACCTGGAGACCTAGCCAAATATCCAGCATTAATCGACGCAACCCTCATGTCCCTTTCTGAAGGCCTCGAGAGCAAGTCGTTCAGCAGCGTCGATTTGGTCAATGTGAGCCAAACAAATACGATCACTGACGGAACAGTGCTGAAGTCTCACAGGCTTATTCTGCGAGGATATCGGAAGTCCAAGATGATTTCCATGCTGTGCTTGAACTCAACCCTGATGCCTTAAGCATCGCGTCCAGTCTCGACCGAGAGCGATCTCGAGCGCATATCCGCGGGTAAGTATCCTCGATGTGCTCCAAACGATCTGGTCTGACTCGTCAAGGCCTTTACATGGCATTCCGATCTTGCTCAAAGACCTCATCGGAACTAAGGATAAGATGAACACGACAGCAGGCTCTTACGCTCTTCTTGGAGCCAGACTTCCTCAAGACTCAACAATCGCAAAGAAGCTCCGCGAGGCAGGAGCGATCCTACTTGGGAAGACAAGTGTCTCGGAGTGGGCTAACTTTCGTTCGTTTAATTCAAGCAACGGGTGGTGTGCAAGAGTTGGCCAGGCTTATGGTCCATATTATCCTGGCCAGGACCCATGGGGTAGCTCTACTGGAAGTGCTATTGGAGCTTCGTAAGCCAATCCCCTGCTTTATATTCGCGCATCATTGATTGGGTGCTTTGGAGATACTCACTGCTGATAATTCTTAGATTGGGTTTGGCGTGGGCAAGCATTGGTACCGAGACCGATGGGTCTATATTGAGACCAGCTTCTTCAAATAACATCGTGGGAATCAAGCCCAGTAAGCTCTGTTTCCAAATTGTGACTGCCTGATTGCCCTAAAGACTTACCCATTTCCAGCGTCCGGTCTGACGTCCAGATACATGGTCATACCTGTCAGCTCTCACCTAGACACCATCGGAACCCTCGCAAGAACAGTCAAAGATGCTGCCTATCTCCTACAAGCTATTGCTGGAAAAGATCCGAACGATAATTATACGTCAGCCATCCCGAACGTTCCAAATTACGTGAAGGCATGCAAGCTTTCTGGTCTTTCTGGTATGCGCATCGGCGTACCAAGAAACGCAATCGCTCTAGGCTCGACTACAACCTTTGAGCCTGCACAGTCGACAGCCTTCGAGAAAGCACTTAGTGTCCTCCGAAATGCTGGTGCGATAATCGTGGACAACACAAATCTCACTGCCGCCGAGGAGTTCTGGACCTCATCCATTCCGGGACAAGTCGTATCAGCTGACTTCCTGGTTGACTTACCCAAATTTCTGAGCAAGTTGACCACGAACCCAAACAAAATCACCGACCTTTCGTCACTGCGGGCATTCGTTCAAAACTACCCGTCGGAGGAGTATCCAGACCGAGATACGGGGATTTGGGACGTGACTCTCTTAGGCTTCAACTCTACATCTCCCGAATTCTGGGTCGCGTACCAAAAGAATCTCTTCTACGGCACAGAAGGTGGTCTACTCGGTGCTCTGGATCGTCACAACCTCGATGCCGTAATAATGCCGGCAGATTACTCGGCCCATCACTTCGCAGCCCCTGTTGGTGCGCCAGTCGTTACTGTACCTATGGGGGTCTATCCTGCTGGATCCACTATAGTAAAGGACCCAAGAGGCTTGGTGGAACGTGCAGAAGGTATTCCGTAAGTCAGTTGAACTTAGAAAAAAGGATGTGTTTGTTGACGTTCGCATAGCTTCGGCCTGAGCTTTCTTGGGAGACGGTGGTCAGAAGAGAAGTTGATTGAAATGGCGTTTGCTTTCGAGCAGAGAACGAACTTCCGGAGCAAGGTCAAGCCGTACAAGGTCCCGAAGACAGAGCTCAGGGATGTGGTTGGGCGGTAAAGTGGCTGGCACTGCGTTGGTGGAAACATAGATAATTTGAGTGGTGTCTAAAAACACTTGGTCTAACATGGAGAACCTTAGGCCACGGGATGACCATCTCAAAATGTCTACTAGCTAGTTCCCTAGGTCTTTGAATGCGAGTATAACAAAATTTTGCAAATTTAAGATTATCATTTCAGCCGTGTTCGGCCAGAAGGTTTCTTGTTTCCATTTCAATTTCGAGACGAGACACGCAACAACTTCTTCCCAATAGAGGCATTGATTTTTCGACTCGTCTTTTTGATGTGCGATCTTCATCTGGCTGCTATCTACGCGTGCCTATGCAGATGACTCAGCTGGAATGCTGATGCCACAGGCTGTACCTCTTTAGCGCGTGGCAGTAACCTCGGTAGCACCCGAGCGGGTAAGGCCCGGAGCGCAAGTGGCTAGTCAATGATTGGATCACCTTTCAGGATGTCTTACTATGTCTGGAGAAGATATCAGGATCTATTTTCCAGAAGTTGGGTAGAAAATCAGGCTTACTCGGTACCATGCGGTCATTCTTAGACGGGCTGTCTTGAGGGGGGTGCTGTAGCACGAATTCCTGATGCGTATATTACCTGAACGGAAGTTTCTAGCTCAGGTACGACGCTATACTCAGAGAGGGTTGTGATATATCATGGCTCAGGTGGGTGAAAAAGTCGTTGCGTAAGTCTTTTTGTGCGAACCTTTTACTAGATCTGGATTAGCAGCATACCAGCAAAGATCTTCTTTGATGGCGTGGCTAGTTTTGAGCTTGAGTATACACACGGATATATCGGAACCTCTGATTTCCAATTCTCTTGTGATCTGGACAATAAGATTGACAGTGATTTATATGACTGGCGGCTTTCGGAAATGGACTACCTTCCACTTCGCAAAGCTGTTGAGGAATGGCGAGATTTTACACCAGTGAGCTTGAAGTAGGATCTGATCAGTCTCTGCGCCATTTAGCATATGATCATGGCATCGTGAGGGAATGATTGATAGGCTTTCCACTATTGAGGGAAAGGCTGCCGTGTTATGGGATCAAAGATTTGTCGTAGTTGAGCATGAGAACGGGAAATTGAGTAGAAACCTGCTAGGGTAGGTTTCAGCGCCTCGTTCAACGTCTGGAAAAATGTTCGACAGTGAAACCTTGAAATTATTTCTTTTATCTCGAGAAAGTCTCTCGGCCGAGGATCTGATCGCAAGCACTCTAGGCCTCTGTCGAATTGAGGACTGGAACTCCTAAGCTACATGAACATATCGTCGCTGATGTGCAATCAAATTTCGATCGGACTTGGTTCTTCGACCTTTGTGTCCCTGATTTATTGGGCAGGCTGGGATAGTTGGAGCCTGAACATATGTAGTAGCAGCAGTGAATCTACCCGTGATTCCAACAGGAATGAGGAGTAGTGCCTCGCAGCAGACTGGACATGTGCTTTGCCATGAAGGTAAAGCACCTTTGCCTGTCGTAGCACCTCAACAGTCTTGCTTTAGTCTCGCTCGAGCTTTCATCTTACCCATTCTGATCTTGTGATAATGAGTATGTCATGATTTCAATGGGTCATGAGTCTTGCCGGGGTTCTTTGAACGTCAACATTGTTCAACCGTCATCACGTCTTTTGCTCACCCCAAGAATTCTCTGGAAAGCCTTCGAAATTGCTCCACGTCAGCTTCCCTCAAGGCTTGGTAGTAAGCCGGCATGGAATAAGATCACTATTCGAATGGAACGGAAGTGAAAAAAGAAAGTACGTGTCATTCCAAGGTGCGTTACTATTCACTGTCTTGCATCAGAGTTTGCGAATTTGCAAGTTTGCAACCATCTCATACGCTGCTGCAACCCGATAATGATTTCCTCCTGTCACCTCCGATGAGTTAGACAGGCCGAAGCGACCAATGAGTTCGGCCGACATCTCAACTACGCCTCATTGCCTCAAGCCCGAGCACACTTGTGAACGTGCATTCTTCGACTCCGACTGCCTTTTTTGAATGCATGTCAACGTATACGTCCTTACTTCCCTGGCCTCTTGGTCACACACAAATCATAGCCTACGAGGTGTCAACATTAAGGAGTCAGATTTTTTGTACTTGTCTGAACTGGTGCACTTGGATGTCATTCGGGTAGTGAAACTGGCTGGCGTTGGAAGGGAAATCTCGGAGCTAAAGACCTCAATAGGCGACGACAGGCGAAGATCATCGACGACATTACATTCCTATTTTTTTTTTTGAAGCGTCTGATGATACTTCTGATCGTACAACAGAGTCGCTGGGCATATTCGGGGTACCTGTCAGTATGTTCCTAATGGGGAAAGGTTGCTAAATTCCCGAGATTGGGGCTAAGGAACGACTTACGCTAAGCAACGAGGATCTGATACAATACTTATAGAAGTCCTGAACACGCTGAAACATTTCGCTTGGGGTTGGCCTGTCGCATTCCAACCGTGCATTGAGTTGGAGTGTGTATGATAACTTATAACTGCTTCTTTCACGATGCTTGATCAACTGACAGAAGTATAAAAGCTGCCTTCCTCCCTCCTTGATCACTTCATATCATTCAACTTCTCTCATTCACACAAATAAACCACCTCTACAATCAAAATCTCATCAACCGAACACACTTTCAAAATGTCTCAACCCTACTCGCTGACAATCTACATCGATCCCCGATTGTTGCAAGACAGTACAGATCTCGGAAATCTCTGCTTCGCTCGTAAAGTCAATGGATCGTACAATGTCGTATTCCAAGGAACGGCAAACACCTTGCTCACCGCGCGGAACGACTTTCAATGGATCGAGAACTATGCGATGGGAGCTGTCGTGAAGGTGGTGGATGGTGCGCATGTACGTCTGCGAATCAGATTATTTTACGGTATACTGACTCTGTACACAGGTCGGAGGAGCAACTTCGGTCCAGCCCATTGAAGCTGGCCAGGCGTGTACCTGGGGACCAAAATCGGCAGATATGCCGGTTGCAGGACCTGCGCCACCACCACCTGACTTCCCAGAAGGAAGCTTTGGCACTGTTGGAATGCCTTTTAGGTACCATGGCGCAGTTTACAGTCAAACTGGCGATAATACTGCCTGGTCTTGCATCTACGTCGATGCTGATCCAAAGCCTGGACTTGATAAAATCTCGTACATTCCAAAGAACGAGTTCTCTGTCCGTGAACCATCCCGCCACGCTCTTTTATGAAGCTAACGTGGTGCAGCTGTTCTTCGACACCAACTTGGAGACTTCCAGTCTTTTCATGCATGCTATCAGTAATGCCCTGCAGTTTTCTATTCCTACAGGCCAGTACTCGTACTTCGTAGGCTGGGTGAGTGCGAAGTTTGTCCAAATGCCATCCAATTCGCTAATAAACACAGGGTCTCAGCTCAGACGGAAAAACAGCCTATTGGGGTGTGAGTACACATTGCAATATTTAGTTGAGCCATAACTAATACAATGTAGGACTACGGTGTGAACGACCCCGGCCACTGGATCCCCACCAAAGCCTCAGCATTGAATCAAACCATTACGCCTATCAACTCGCTAGGTGTGACCATCTACCGCGATGGATCAACAAATGAGCTTGAACCCGATTATATCAGACGTTCCCGGGCAGTTCGAGGCAATGATGCTGGTTCAGCAGCGGCAATTTCTGAGCCTCTCTTCACTTTTCGCTTGGGTTGGGATACAGAACATGCTCTAAGCGACGACGAGAAAGCATACTACGCAAGAACTGTTGCCTCCTTCTTGTCGATCAATTGCGAGAGTTCGATGTGAGTAAGCACTGATCACACGTCTTCTCAATGCTGATGGGTTTCCAAGTCGCGTTCAACTGCAAACAGTGAGCACTTTCCTGATCGGATATGCGTCCCTGAACAGTATTGGCCCAGACTGGTTGATACTAGAAGGGTCGGATGACGCCCAAAAGGTTCAAAACATGCTCCAGAACCTCTTGGCAAATGTCAGTCCGGAATATGCCCCAGCACAAGTCGACTGGAACTACAAGACTCAGTGTAAGTCAAGCTCATTGTCCGTAGTACTAGGTGACTGACATGTATTAGCCACCAAAGCCATAGGCTCCGGTCAGTCCCTCGAGGGCGGCGAGTGGATCCAGATGGCAATGCAAATGGGCTGGCCAGCTGCTTTCGGAATCGCGGCTGCCGGTGCTTCTGCTGCTTACGTCGCGACGAAAGTCTTGGACGTTCTTAAGACCAGCCAGATCAAATTCGAAAAGGCGACCCTTAGTCCCAGTGGTGAGATGGTCATAGTCAGGGGCTCATACCAGGCAAACTCGGCCCAAGTACCCACTACCATTCAGCAGGTCAACAGCGTGGTGATGCAGGAAGCGAGCCGTATCGCGCCAGTCCCCGGCGTCCCAACGCCTGATGCAGTCTTCGTTATCGAGAACAAGCCTGCTGCAACCCTCAACAGAACCAAGTCAATCAGAACTACACCCAAGCGAGGGTTGGAGCAGAACGGGGCTAGATCGAATGGATATACCAATGGACACACCAATGGTTATGCCAATGGCGTGAAGGCAATTTATGCTTGACGGGTCTTTCATTTATCGCTAAATCGATAGTCGGATCTCTTGGTTTTCAGCTCAGGGGATGTGCAAGCAGGACATGAAGAAAAGCTTGGGTCTATTTACATCCCACAGCAAGTTTAATAACAGAAGTGATTTATTTTCTCATTCGCTCGTACACACTTGACTTCTGTGAAGTACAGCACTCATAGCCGGAATACTCACGAGTGTAAGAATATATAGAAGAGGAACATAAGCGCACTGTACAGGTTTTAGGGCTTGGCACGTTACGTGTTGTGGAGGTTGCAAACGTCGCCAAAGTCGGATTGTTTGTTATTGTGTCGGCTAAGTCTCGCGAGGACTGCCGCCACATTTGTCACCACGACACTTTACGCGCTCTTCAGCGTGCGGAGGCTCACTGATTTTACTTTTAAGTGTCAAGATTGATATCGCCACGAGAATTTAGTCCGGTCTCGGAGGCACCTTCCCCGCATACGCGATGTACCCCACAAATTCGATATATCCCATAACAAATCCAACCTAACTTCACTTTCACTTACAACGAACATCAAGTATTTCGCAATTCTCCCATTCCAAGTCATCAAACTCGACAAGAAACATGGCCTCCAAAGATTCTCCCGCGTCCTTAGCGACAAACTTAGTGTCCAGAACCACGACTACATTCAAGGTTCATTCGGTGCTTCTTCTTCCAGGCGATGGCGTGGGACCTGAGATAGCGGAAGAGGCGCTCAAAGTCCTATCAACCATCACGAGGACATCTGGTGTTCAGTTCAGAGTCCGAAAAGCTATGACCGGCGGCTGCAGTATCGATGCTCACGGAACACCGTTGACAGATGACGTCTTGCAATTGGCCAAAGATAGCGATGCAATTCTCTTCGGTGCAGTTGGAGGTCCAAAATGGTAAGTTGATTTTCTAATCTGCACAATTATGAGTGAACTATTCGTGGATGCTGAACACAACAGGGGAGCCGGCGCCATCAGACCTGAAGCTGGTCTTCTCACCCTCCGGAAAGAACTTTCTCTGTTCGCAAATCTCCGACCCTGCAATCTCCCCTCGGCATCACTCACCAACCTCTCACCTCTTCGTCCGGAGATCATAGCAGGAACCGACTTTGTCATTGTGCGTGAGAACTGCGGAGGTGCTTACTTCGGCACGAAAGTCGAAGAAGCAGATTTCGCAAGTGATCCATGGGCCTACTCGAGATCCGAGATTGAGCGAGTTGCTCGAGTCGCAGCTAAACTAGCTTATGCGATGGGCAAAGAGAATCCAACTCTGAGCTCTGATGGTAAGGGTGGACCGACGCAAGTCATCAGCTGTGACAAAGCGAATGTCCTTGCCAGCTCGAGACTCTGGAGGAAGGTGGTAACGGAGATCTACCAAAAAGAGTTTTCAGATATCAAGATCAGTCACCAACTTGCTGATAGCGCTGCGATGTTAATGATGAAAGCCCCGACGAGTTTCAATGGCGTGGTGGTGATGGATAACACTTTTGGCGACATTCTCAGCGATGTTGCGAGTGTTGTTCCTGGTAGTTTGGGATTATTGCCGAGTGCTAGCTTGAGTGGATGGCTCGGAGAAGGCGAAGGAGGAAAATTGAGAGGATTATATGAGCCTGTTCACGGAAGTGCGCCAGATATTGCTGGGAAGGGAATTGTGAATCCAGCGGCAATGATACTTTCTGTTGCCATGATGCTGAAGTATTCGTTTGGCATGACGAAAGAGGCAAAAGATATCGAGAACGCAGTGGCGAAGGTTCTTGATTCGAAGGATGTCGGAGGATTGGAGATCCGGACTGGGTAAGTAACCATTGAATTCTGGTATTTTTCTTTTGACTGACTTATCCTCCAGCGATCTCGGAGGGAAGGCAAGTACGAAGCAATTGGGAGATGCGATCTGTGAAGTGCTTTTGAGTGGGGGTCAGTGAGGCGTATAAAGCATAAATTCCATGAATCTACTTTTGATGCCTATCTATGTGACTTTGGCACGAAGGATCGTTGGAGGATTGCAAAACATCCCTGGAGCATACATGTTTCATGCCTGCGTCATCCTGCATCTGCGAGGCTCAGCTGTCAGACGTCTTCGCATTCTGGAGATTCTCCACTTTGTTGAATTTTATTATAAAAACCATACACCATATGCAAGAGAGCATGTCATGCGGCGCAGAATCGATATGGCAAGGACGTTTCGACCTTGGCCTAACAGATATGATCAGATCGGACATGACTTGAAGAACTCAAGAGTTGAGGAAATGGTAAAGACTGGCAACGATATTCTTGATGTAAATCAATATAAGCAGAGTAAATCTAGAAGAGAGCACCTATTGAGATGACAGCGATCTCAAAGACGACAGTTGACAAGAACTATAACAATACCAGAAAGAATACTCTCTACACGAAGTTACAAAACTGTCTAATTCTTCGCAAATACAGGCGAACAAACTCCTTGGATACTGAAACTCAAGAACCAAGTTTTGACTTGATCTGGGGACTCACTGAGTCTTCGTAAATTTCATCCACCGTATCGGCGGAAGAAACTCAGCTCCTCTAAAATATCCGATTTGAGGTTGTGCAATTAGAACCAGAAACATCCGAAAGCAACAGACTACCGATCGGATCGACCTTGCCGAGCTTGCATAAGTTTCGCTTTGTCACCTTACATAAAATGGGTTCCGAGTAGAGGCTCAACTTCTGTTTGCCGTGCCGGATATCAGATCACAGTACTCTACGAAGCACAACTCACGCTCCGGCTCCCGCTTTTTGGCTAACGCATAATACTCGTGCCGAGTGGCCTTGCACGGTCCCGTGGCTGGATACTGATTTATAATACATACTGAGCTGATCTTCTGATCTTCGGCTGTTGAAAAGCATTTACTCTGTGCCAGTGTCTTGCTTGTCCTTTATATTTATCCTTTCCCAAACCCAGTTCAAAACCTAACTCTAATCATCACCCTCGACAACAAATCAGAATCCTCGAAAAGACCTAAAACTCAAATACCCTCACAAAGTCAGTCACAATGTCAGCTACCGACACCAAACCTAGTGACAGCTTCTTTCCATTGGCTGGACTTGCCCAGGACGGCTGGTCCAACGACAAAGAAGCGACATCAACATGCCTCTGCGGCTCAGTACAGCTTGCATTTGTAAGTATTGTCTATTTCTACCGCATCCCTCCCATATCCTTTCTCACATTTACAAGACCTTCAAGCTCCAAAATACCCGTTTACTCACAAGCAATCCCAGCTCACATCCGCTTCCTCCATCCTAAACACCTTCATCTGCCACTGCGCCGACTGCCACAAACTCAGCTCCTCCGCCTTCTGCACCGCCTTCGCCGTCCCCAGTTCATCCATCCGCTTCATCCGCGGCGAATCAACCCTCAAATCATTCAGCCACCATCAGACCATCGCAACAGGAAACACCATGAGCAATAACTTCTGCAGGACTTGCGGTACTTTGATGTACCGCGTTAGTTCTGGACTGCCGGATGCGCTGCTTCTGAGGCTTGGACCTGTCGACGATTTTCGTCTTGCGGAGACGAAGTTGAAACCTGTTATGGAGGTGTATACGGAGACGAGAGTGGAGTGGTTGAGGCCTGCGGTGGGGGTTAAGCAGTTTGAGAGGGTGCCTGGAGCGGAGGATTTGTGAGTTTTGATATCACATCGTCCAAGCTTTGGCGAGAAACAGTGGCTGGAAACCTTCAAAATGAGGTTTGAAAGAGAGAGAGACAATGCATACTTGACACCTCGTGATTTTGCGGATGAGTTTACCCCACGTGCCATTATTTGACTTTTTCGCGAGGCATGTATGTATCGTGATTGTGCAGGCCGCTATCGATATACTGAAGACATGCATGCGACACTTGGATATCTTTGACTCGTGGGCGCTGTCAATCAACCGCGGTGAGCCAGGTACCCAACTGCCGAATCGTCGCTTCGTTCCTTCGAGCGAGGACGATACTTGCTTGTTGCAGGTTTGGCTTTTTGTATCGGTCTCATCATCACCTTGTCGCGATACAGATAGCCAATAACCTATCGACGAAAGTCTCTGAATCGTCTACCTCCTTCATCGCCTCCCCCGTCGTTCCCATCTGAATCTCGCCTGTATCGGTTCCGCCTGATTCATCATCATGAGCCCAGTCTTTTTGTCGGCTAAATCCTTCGAAGTTTCTGACATCTACGCTGACTTCCTGACTAACCATGATCCCTCCAAAAGTCTGCGTTTGCACCAGCTCGATTTCAGAGGAACCATCAGGAGCGACCTTCGGCGAGGCCCTAATTTCTCCACTTGGCTGTCTTCTTCTCCAGAACCTCAGGCCCCTTGAGATTCCAGTATGTGCTTTCGGTACTCCTTCCGACTTCGTCGGCACATCTGATAGGCCCTTGACATTGCTTTTCAACCTCTTTGACAAGTTCCTCTGAGAACTGCCGCTGTCCAAGCTCGCAACTTCATCCTTAATGCTCATCCGCTTCTTGTTCACAAGCGGTCCAAATTCCTTGTGGATCGCACGTGCGAACCGAGCATGGTCTGGACTATTTTTGTACACGCACTGCTGCGTCCTGAAGAAACTGAGAGGTGTGAAGGTGACTTTCGGACCTTGGGCGCGGAACTGGATAGGTACGATAATCCGGAATGTGATGAGCGCTGCGTAAGATGCTTTCGAGTTGTCCCCGCCAGATCCATAGCAGGGTACCGAGATCGGTTTCGCGATCAGCTGAGCATCGGTGAAAAAGGTGTCTCCTATCTGTTCATCCAATGTGACGATCGCACCATACAATTGCCTTGCGAAAGTTTGTTCCCTCTTCGTGATATCCTGGCTTGCCAATCTCTCCTTCAGGAACTTCACACATGTATTAACGTAATAGCCATCCAGCTGAGACAAAAAGTTGAGCTGCCAGCTGTCCAGGCTGTCAAGTGGCAGCTGCATGGTGGGCAGTTTGCTCCTGGCGTCTTTGCGGACGAGGACGTCAAAGCCACCGCGAACACTCGCCCTGATGGCGAAGCACGCCAAGTGAACGCCGGGCTTCAAGGCATTCGTGTCGCTGGAGTATTCGTACATGCTGGTGAGGCGGCCTACGAGATCGCTGCAATTGATTTGCATGCTTCGGGTGATAATTTGGGCCACATTTTGCAGTTCGGTGAAACGATATCCGGACGCTGCGAAGCGTTCGGCTTCTCTTTTATTTGCACGGCGGACGACGAAAAGGAGCTGACCTCGTCCTAACGCGGCCATGGCCCTACCATCGCTTTCTAGATCTTTGGAACTCTCACGCGAACTCCATGGAACTTTAGACTTTGACGATGTCTTCGCCTGGCCAGTGCTGAGTATTTCATCGAAGAGAATGCCTATGTTCTCCAAAGGTTCGTTCAATTGCTCCGCCAGATCGGCTGCTGCCACACAAAAAACTTCGCGAAAAATCACGGTCGGGTCATCCCGAGGCTCGCCCTCACCACTGCCATGGTTGATTTGGTCTTTTGAGCTGGATTGGGACTCTCTTCTCCTCGATGCATTGTAGAGATGATTACGCATGCCGGGCAGAAGGGTAGAGATGCTACTCCAATTGCGGGTAGTTCGGAAAATCCATTGGAAAATGGGATGGGAGACTCCAAATTCATCGTCAAGAGACTATATTCCTACTGATTAGCACGACATGCCTGAGTGGATGGAATCACAGGGACAATTGCCAGGCATACCCATTCAATATACGAAGTCGTGAGCTTTTGGTTCGGCAGATGGCCCTCCGGTGTCACCAGGAGCCTCCCATGCATATCAAAGATGACGGAAGCTAAGACCACATGCTGAGCTTTGTGGGCGGAACGCGACCTCCTCCGTTGAGCGAGTATCGCAAGGCCGAATAGGATAAAGCAAGCAGTAATAGACTGTTTTGTTGCAAATCAGTAACGGCGTTCAAAGGGTAGCAAATAGGTTTTGCACATACCAATACAATAACGATGATAGCAGTCGAATCTCGTGAAATGCTGTGGGTAAGAGAACGGACGCCATGCTTCAGTCGATAATTTGTACCTATCGATGCAACCCAATGCATCCCAAAAACAGCGCATGCGAGGATGCTGGCGCAAATTGCTCTCTTCCACCACGAATTCGTCCAGGCAGCTCGAAGGACAAAAAACACCGATAGAGCGATGATACTAGCAATGATGGCGATCACCACAGATCCAATAACGTTTCCAATACTGAAAATGCAAGTGTAGTTCGAGATACCGGCTTGGCCCAGATAATGCATTCCACAGATGGCGAGCCCGGCCAAGGTTCCTCCTACCGTAACGCGCACGATGCTGACTCGGTCGTCCGCCCCGAGGACTATAAAAGCAACCAGGAGCACAGTGATCGGAACGAAGAAGGATACGGCTGTATACGTGGGACTATAGTCGATTTGTATCGCGAACTGGGAATTGCCGAGCACAATCGCACGGTTACCGATGTAATGCATGCACCAAATGGCAATTCCTCCCATCGAGATCGACGAGCCGCAGAGAAGGTACCTGTAGAGTAGATTCTTGGTCAATATTTCTGTCGCAAGACGCTGGAGCTCTCGATCGCATTCGATTGAAAACTTACCAATTGTACAAGCCTTTCCGTGAGGTCCTGCGGTTGAAGAGCTCTAGTGTCGTCCATGCTCCCACGAAGCTGACGGCGTACGAAAGCACGATATACCCGCTCGAGAAGCTTCTCGGGACGACACGTCCTTCCCACTCTTGCCATAACGCAGGATCATTGGACATGATGTCGTTTCGACGGACTTGCCTCCTTTAGAACTTCTTCAGAAACAAATCGAGACAAATTCCAAGTCTGATGCTGCTCCTTCAGAGATGGCACGAAGAGGGAGAGAGGAATGGTTCCGTACCGAATGGGCGTAACGAGGGGTAAGGAATGCACCGTACCTACGTACCTACTTTCCAGGAACCTGTAACATCTTATAATGCAGCACCTCTCTCCTGCTGCCTTTCCCACTGTGACAGAAAAGCCCGCGCCAATCTTAAGCAGCCCGCCCGTGGGCTTTGACAACGGGCTGAAGAGGTCAATCATCTATCATCTGTTGTTAGCGCATTATCGGAATCCTTGCCAGATCGAGCCAGTGGCTCGAGTGGGTTCGTCTCTGCCGCCCCAGCCCGAGCGCATTCGGCTAGGCGATCGTCGATCTCCGTAGATCTACACAGCTACAGTACATTGCTGCCCCCAGCTTGAATGTTATTCGGCGGGCCTGCCTTTGATGTCTCTCAACAGCTTAACAGCTTGAAAAAAACATGAGTTGACAAACTGATGAGAAATCCTGTTCTTCACCAAATAGCATGGGAGCTAGGGGAAGTAACGTATTTCGTGCAGGGCCTGAAAGCTCAAATTTCGAAGTCTGTGCGGGATACTAGGCCATTTTGCTTGCAGGGGAGGTAAACTAATATTCTGGGCCAATCTGATTTGTTTTCTTCTTGTTCTCCTGTAAATGGCAAAATTGGCAAGATCTGGATCGCACGGCACAGATACCAATGCAGTAGTTTCGTATCTACTTCCGCCTTGTACCCTGTACAAAAGACCTCATAGTCAAAATCTAATGCGGGAGCGGTACGCATAAAGCAGCTCTTTCTTCTTTCTTGTACCTGCATAAAACATCCAAAGAAATCTGTTGATTCCCTACCCGCCTCACTATTTCCTGCTGGTGTGTAAATCAGCGTGTCTGGAAACCAAGCGAGCTATCCTCGCGATTCTTACAGACTCGGCTCTCTCATAAACTAACTACTAACAATAAACATGTATATTTGATAACTCAAAAAGTGTGACAAAATGACAGAGGCAAGCTACACGTAACTTTCCTTAGTCTAGCACCTTCGTCTTTCCATCAGCTATCATAAATATTTGATCCGATTTGCCAATGCTCCCCGCCCAGTGCAGACACAATGGGGATAATGCTCAATCATCGTCCGTGCACCTCCACGCTTTGCAGGTGAGACAACAGGCTCCTTGCTTGCGTGCATCGATACTTGTTTTAACAGACTTTCTTCTTCCTAGTACCAATTTCGACTTTCATCCGATGCCGTGGCCATACCGCATGAGCCGAGGCGGTGATGCCGCGAGCTGAAGACATGGATGACAGCGTGGGTCAGTGGGCCTGAGCGAACCAGAACGTCGGGTGCCCTGAAAAGTGCAGATCTGTGATGGACCCCTGCACCACTACCATCACTACCACCACTACCTACGGAGCTATCGTCCGCTCGTTGATACCCGTATCTCAAAAGCCCTAGAGCCTGACGATTACAAAGAGGATGAACCCCCTTCCCTCTCCTGCCCCTGTCGGCTCGACAGAGGGAATTTAATTCTCAAGTCACGCAGGTCAATCCGCCTCAAGCCACTCTCACCGAAGTTTATTATACCTCCCTCTCATGGACGTCGGTCCAATCGTATCTTAGTCGAACACGCGTATCATTGGTACCCCACAGAACAGTGCCAGCACTATCAATATACTGATCAACACCTACCGAACTTTCCCAACTGTCCATCACAAGCTTGTGCTTCTACAATTGATGTCCCGAGACATGAACAGGGAATGCAAGCGCGCTCAAAATCTTGCGATCAATTTATGAGGACTTACTCTGTGCATGACTTTCTCAAGGAGCGAAGAGGTCCACTGAGGCAATCATTCATTCATGGAACTATGACGAATATGACACCACAAAAGGTCGATTCTCAATAACTGCCACTGATTCAAGGATAAATACAATGACAGTGAACATTCTGCTTTTGGAAGGGAACCTCGCACGATCTTTTGGAAAAATTGGTTTCTCGAGATCTCGAGATTGTAACTATCGTTCAATAGCTAATGAATGTAGGAATGTAGGAAAGTCAACGACGTCCGGGCTGAGAGCACAGGAGAAAGTAGATCTAGAAACTGTTTTCATGTAAAGTTGCAGTGCAGTAATATCAATCAGTACTATCACAGTAGTTTTAATACTTGGAGAGCCTTGTTTATTCGCAACAATGAACATTGCGAGTCCACTCTTCACCGTGGTCAGGCTTAGTAGGACATTGAAAGATCGATAATAGAAGATGACAAGCTCTAGGGCTTAGAGAAGTAAAAGCAATTCTTTGTGGCGATTAAGTTGTGTTCTCAATGTAGTTGGTCTTACTACTTTTCTGCTTACTGCCATGTCTTGTTTATTTCATCTTGGGTTATGCTCTGCTAGGAAAAAGGGCGTTATTTGCATCTCTAGAAATTATCTCGCTAATCTGACTTGGACTCCCAATCCAAGCTTTCTGATTCTGCGCATCTATTTCTTGAAATTTTTAGGCTTGCAGAGAAGTCCGGGAACATCGAGACAGACAACGAGATTGGAACAGTTCTTCTGATTTTGGCAGTTTCCAGTTGAAAGAAGCCTTTTTTTCAAGTACTTATTGCTGGACTTGAGGATCCCAAGTAGATCTGTGCGTATCCAATATGATATGCTGAGTAATAGAATGATGAACATGGAATGTGGGCATAGTTTGGATCAACGTCGTATATAGGCACTTTTCTCATTGGACTGAGGTGGCCCAAGCCTTAAGAAAACGAAGTTCAGGCGTTTGTGTATGTGCTTGTTGCTTATGTGTCACAATGCTTAATGTGATTGGTGATATACTAGTCATCGTGATGATATATCTACCATCTAAAATTCCAGTCATCATTACCAAGAGAAAGATTAGAAAGGGACCGCCTGGCAAATCTTCCATCTTTCATTGAACACGCACTAAAGTTCCAAGGATTCTGTCATAGTGTGCGGACTTTAAAATGACTGTGGGTTAATGAGAATCATTTGATGACTTGGAGATGTCTGCACCACTGATACAATGCCTAGGTGCATTCGCCATGTAGTCATTCTGTCACTCTGTGGCTCCCAAAGCTCATCACAATCCGCTCATTTTACCCGCGCTTGACTCTTGTCTTTACTCTGGATAGCAAAGTCTTCCCAATGGAAATGACTCTGTTCGTCGGCTTGACCGGCCTTTCGAGCACGATATGTCAATCATGTTCGTGCAACGTAACACAACAATGATTTTGGCTCCAAAGTCAGACCATGTGGCTTTTGGGGAGCGGGGTATACTACTTGGCAGGCGAATCAAGCTTGCTCAAGACACCGTTTTTCAGTTGAGGCCAATACATGAGCGGAAACTTGAGACACTAATACCATGTGAACATGCCTAATAGGATGCAAGTTCTCGGAGGAGGCTGATGAAAAGCACATGTCTGGGAGCTATTGCCTATATCTGAGATATTCATTCATGCTCGAGAAACATTTTAGGAATCTTTGCAGATTCATTTCCCAAGCTCTAAGCTGCTCAAGAGCCCATCCAATACACCCTCGAACGCGTGTTTCTTCAATATGAGTGTCATCGAAGACATATGGAACGGGGTTAGGTGGGGTACAACCACTTTGGCTGGGGGAACGATAGAGATCCTGGGCGATGCAAGCATCATCATCGGAAAGGCGACTGATATATTGAGACGAGCCAATGATGCCTCAGTAGGCAGACTTGTTGGAGAGATCTTGCAACGTTTTGGTGGCTCCTCGAATCTGATCAATCCAGACCTGCTTTTAGACGCTGTCGCGGTGCTCATGAACAAAATCCTTCAGGCTGCTCAAGAGAACGCGGGATCTGTCAAAGTCTCGCTTGAGAAGATCGTCGACCATTTTTCGGACTTGATCATACTCATCAGCCCAGACTTGCTTCTGAATACTGCTAAGAAACTCACGAAGTTCATCTTGAGTGCAGTCATTGAGAAGGTTGGAAGCCTTCCAGCATTGAAGGATGGCATATTCAGCAACGAAATCAACGCAGCCACTCTGGTATTGATCAGAGACCAAGCCGCTGAGTTTGCGAAATTCTTGTTGGACTTGCTTGAGGCCGCAAAGTGTTATGCCAGGGCAGATTCAAAGACAGGAAGAGCCGATGCCAACGAGCCGCATGGACGATTCAACGAACTCGACTTTGAGGATCCCATGAACCGGCATGCTACGATATCTCAAATCCAGAGACTCGCGTTTTCCGTGATTTCGATCCTGCGGCGGGCTACTGAGTCCCTAAGACTTGAGGATATCGACATGACCCCGGAGACCTCACTGATGAGCGACTACGGCATCCCATCAGGAAGTACGATCACCACCAAACCAGCCAATGGATATACCCAGGAAGAAGCACCCAAGGTACAAGATGAAAAATGGTTATTCGTCAACGGCATTGCCGGAGAGCAGTACTGGCTGCGTCTCGCGTGCAACAAACTCAAAGCAGCCTTTTCTAGGGATGTCACGGGTGTCTTCAATAGGGGCGATGGTATTCTGTGGGACATCATCGAGTGCGCCGGCGAGAGGAGCACATACACGAGTGATAGTACCGAGGCCAAGAGCATAGTTTCAAAGCAGAGAACTCTGATCCAAAGGACAACCAGCAGCAGGAATGCTCAAAAGGCACTGGAGAAGGAGCTGGAAGGGGCGTTGGAGATGGCTGATCAGCTACCACACACCAAGATCATCGTCATTGCTCACTCGCAAGGCTGTCTCCTTCTCCGTCACGTGCTGGAAGACCTAGTGGCTGATGCTGTGGACAATCCTAAGCGCAGGGATACAATGCGACACAAGCTTTGTGTCTTCACGTTTGGTAATCCGAGCTTACATTGGAAGGCTCATCTCACACATCCCGTTCAGGGACCGAGCGAAGGTCAGACCACACTACTCAACTCACATGTGCTCCGCACCGAGCATTTTGCGAACAAGAAGGACTTCGTCGCAAAGCTTGGGCTGTTGAGCGATGAGAATTTCTCAGAGAGGGGCTATGCGGAGGACGAAGTCTTCATCAATGAGGAGAGAGAATGGATCGGACATCTCTTCGGCACACAGTATAGTCTCAACCCCGACCATTATAGAGACCCGGAAAAACAGCCCAACGGCAGCAGATCTTACTTACTCACCTGCAAGAACGGAGTGTCCATGGACGATGCAAGAAGTGAGTTCCTTCGCGCCCCTCGTCCAAAATTTTGAGAATCGTTAACCATTCTGCGTGTAGACCGTATTCGTGGGCAGGAAGCTGGCGGCCAGTAGCTGGGATTGGGACTCGGAACTAGTTGAAGGGGAAAGGGTGACAGAGTTCTTCACGACCACGAGCGATTTAGCTTTGTTGCTTCTCCTTCTGTGCTGTGGCTCAAAAAGCCTCCTTATTATATGCCAAGTGCGAATTTCAAGTAGAACTCAAGGTAATCTAGTTTCAAGGAGTCAAATTCGCTAAGGCTTGGTGATTTCTTCAAAGAACGGCTCTTCACTTCTCAAAATGAGTCGTGTACAGACCAGTAGCCTACAAGATGTTCTGGACGTCTGGCAAAGCCTGCTCCCCTATTAACCGTGATCCCTAGTCTATGAAACCTTTGAGATCCGCCTTTCCATCCCTATAAGTATCGCGGACCATTCGTGGGAACTCCACCACATTCTTAAAAGCTGAATTAATTGAGGCACGCTCTGGCGCAAAAGACAGAATGCGAGCCAACTATCAACGCCAAGGTGCTGAGAGGCGATTTCGAATTGCTCTTCTGTGAAACCCCACCTATACAAGGTTCTCCGAGTAAGGTAACAATAATGCGAAAAGTAAGGGCAACAATGTGCAGTTCGACTTCGATGTTGTAGGACTTCGTACCGACGAGAAGGAGCCCGTAACTGACAGTCGACTCAATCCGATTCAAATTTCCCAATTGCCTCATTTTACTGGTCGGATTGAACTTGTATGTAAATCACAAGCCCACTTGCAATACTGACTCTCGAAGCCAGAAACTTGCAGCACTTGGGAACCTCATGGAGAATCATGACCGCAGTGCTTCAACTGACCCTGTACGGGATTCAAACTCTCGAATGACGATTATCAAGAGACAGTGCGTCGAATCGGTATCTTGGTGTTCAAACTTACCTCTTTCATTACTCTGGGGAGTGGTGAGTCCGCGAGAGAAGGGGAACAAGGGTTCAGAGTAGCAGAAAGACCAATGAAGGATGAAATGGCAGCAAGATAGGCAGGATTTGATAGCAAAAGCCCAGACAGCAGATTACACTATAAGTTACTAGCTTCTTAGTTTTCAAGCATTGCTTCACCTCGCCTTCCTCCCTCCATAAGTCCTCTCTGACCTCAAGCAAACGAGGGGTCAGAACCATCGCACGAGTTATACGTTACAGTACCAGACAAAAATCCGAAGTCTCAGACTCAAGTTACATCCCAGCCACATTCAGTCTGTCTTCAGAGCTCTTATACTCTGGTCGTTTTGGAACACGGGTCGGCAAGTTAGGTATGGAGAGACATCAGTATCTTCTCTTCCGCTACGTTAAAAAGGCCAACCCCTGTTTTACAAAGTGTTCATGTATGCAATCTCCCCACATATTCTACAATGGGCCCTGTTGCCCCCTTACTCCATGTCAGCTTTGAGTCTGTTGGTACGCACTCACCACGGAATTATGTGAGCATCGCCCGGCTCACAACTCAATAAAACAGATCCAGATTATTTACTCAATTAGTCTATTCCTACATTTTCAGTGCCCGCGGGCAATGCTATGCGAAAGTATGCTATGCCATATCATCCATCCATTCACCCCAACCCATGCCGCCAAAAGGGACCGCGAACCCAGCGCCACGGCACGTCTGTGTACCTTAGAAAGATATGAAAGGCCGAAGGGAAACGCAGCAAAAACAGAATACAAGGTCAAAAAGTGCGATGCAATGCGAAGTAAAAATCTAACAATGCCTCAGCCGCAGCCACATCCCTCAACGAGATCAAATCGACCCTAAGAATCTTCTCACGTTCCATTTTGATTCTCTCAAGCCGCCGGCTCATCAACATGCACACCCCCCAAAACACCAAACTGTCCCCCAATCCCACCATACACAATTTTCTTCCCTCTAACCGCCGAATTATCCACCCAAGTCGCCTCAACCACATCCTCGGCCGTGCCTTGCCCAGTCTGATAATTACTGCTGAACCCCCACGTATAAGCCTTCCCGTCCTTATCAACAGCCAAGCAGGTATCAGGTCCGGTAGCGACGTAGACACCTTCAATGTCTGGCACGACGTTAGGCTTGATCAGGTATCGTGGCTTGCCGTGCTCGTCGAGGAAGAGATGTTCCTTGTTCAGATCCTCGATCTCGACACCGGCTTGGTCACCGTCAATGCGGCCCCAGACGAGGACTTGACCAGTAACGGTGCAAGCGAGAGTGTGGTGGGCGCCGCCTGCAATCTGCTTGATGTCGTAGTCGGCGAGGGTTTTGACGACGGTGGGTGTGGCGATGGCGTTCTCGACGGTCTCTTGGTCCTTGGGTATGCCGGTTTGGCCGAATGAGTTCAAGCCCCATGAGTAGACGGCTCCTTTGGCGTCGACGGCGAAACTGTGGTAGTCACCGCAGCCGATGTGAACGATCTTCTTGCGTTGCAGGCCGAACTCGCGGGGGATGAGAGCGCCGACGGCAGTTCGTGAAACGACGCGACGAGCGAGTTGACTCTGCTCACCAGCGCCCCATGTGAAGACCTTGCCCTTGGTGTTGAGAGCTAGGACGTGATTTGTGCCAACGGCAATGTTTGTGATGTCTTTGAGTTCGGGGATGAGAATTGGAGTGGCCTGGGTGTGGACGCCGCTGCGGAAACCAATGATGCCGTCGTTTCCCTGGAATTGTTAGCAGATGAACAAGAACACAGTAGAAGATACTTACTCGGAATGTACCCCAACCATAAACCAAACCAGTGTTGGTGAGAGCGAATGTAGTAGAATCGCCAGCATGGACAGAAGCAAAGACAGTTCCTTCAGGGAAGTGTGAAGGGTCAACTTGTCTTGGTTCAGCCTCAGATGGATTCAAGCCGGAATCATCATCATCAGAATCGGAATCCGATTCATCGTCCCCATTTCCTCCCTCTGGCAGATCGACCATCTTTCCTTCGTTAGGTGTGGCACGACCAAGAGCACCTTGATCATTGACACCCCAAGTCAAGATTTTGTTATCGCGTGTGAGAGCAACACTGTGCATTCCACCAACAGCGATGCATACGACCCCGACATCCTTTGCGGAGAGGAGAGGGTTGAGACGAGGGCGAGTAACATCAATAACCTTCTTGCCATCTGCACCTTTTCTCGCGCCGAGTCCAAGTTCACCCGAACCACCTTCTCCAAAGACGAAGACGTCGAGAACTTGTGTTGGGACTTTGTTGATGACAGGGAGGGCTTTGGCAGGCTTGGGAGGTTTTGGAGCAGCTACCTTCTTTGGCTTGGGAGGGGCTGCGGCCTTGGGAGCGGGTTTCTAGATCGAATCAGCAATTGTTTAACAGACGTAGATTTTGAACCTACAGCATCTTCATCATCGGTTTCTTCTGCCTTCTTAGCTGCAACCTTCTTTGGAGCAGCCTTTGGTTTTGGTGCGGCCTTGGGAGCGGGTTTCTAGATCGAATCAGCAATTGTTTAACAGACGTAGATTTTGAACCTACAGCATCTTCATCATCGGTTTCTTCTGCCTTCTTAGCTGCAACCTTCTTTGGAGCAGCCTTTGGTTTTGGTGCGGCCTTCTGTAGAATGATCAGTAAAAAGTCGCAGACGCGCCAAAGTGAACTTACAGTGACCTTCGCAGCAGCCTTTGGAACAGCCTTAGTGACCTTTGCCTTCTTCGCGGCAGGTTCTGCCTCACTCTCCTCAGCTTCAGATTGTCTGTTTGTGACTGCAGCCTTCTCGGGAGCAGCGGCTTTGGCTGTCTTCTTTGCAGGAGCCTTGGCCTTCGAAGCTGTACTCTTCACGGACGAGACCTTCGATGGAGCTTTAGCAGTTAGAGCTTTCTTCGCGGCAGGCTTCTTTGCAGCTGTAGATTCGACGGGAGTGGCTTTGGACTTCTTGGTTGCGGGTGCAGGTGCCTCGTCCTCGATCTCGGAAGCTTTTCTCTTTGTTGCCTTGACCGTGGTCGTTGTTTTGCTGACTGTGGTCGATCCAACAGAGGCGGTCTTTTTGCTTGGAGCTGGAGCAGCCTTTGGCGCAGCTTTCGTCTTGGGAGCTGGCTTTGCAGCAGTGGTGGTGGCCTTCTTCGGAGGCATTGTGATTGTTCTCGCGCGTGGCGGATGGATGGAATGGGTTGATTGAAGCCTGAAAACAGGTAATCAAATGGACGAGTTTTTGTACTGACAAGATGTCGATGGGCAATCTAATATATGGAATTGAACAGATCGATGCACAAGGCAGATCGAAATTGTCGAGTATTTTTGGTGTTGTGTGGAGATGTTGATGGAGAAAAGGAAGAAGAGGAAGAGGAAGAGGAAGAGGAAGAAGAGATCTGACCCAGAGGAATAATTTGTGTCGCGATCGAATCGCGCGTCAAGTCACATCCCTGTCGCCTTGCATCCTTGTCCACAATAGCAACAGGGGCTGGAGCAAACACTAACCGAGTCCGGATCGCCGCCGTGCACGTGCTTAGCACCAGGTGAAGGGGAAGAGCCGCAAGTTCGGGGAATTGTGGGTTTTGATTGGAGGAGGGGAAACTTGGGCTGGTGAACCCCTGGCTAGACAGAAAATGGCAGGTTGAAGAGACGAGATGACTTCAATACATTATTGTCCAACGTCAACATTCATATTGACGGGTGAATAATCCGACGTCGAATATCGAAAGCAGTAAAAAATCACCTCGACGATTGCCTCGTCAGGACCAATAATTGCTATTTTCAAAACTTGCAGAGTTGGGACATTTGCGGCCTCGCAGGCTCTAAGAGATAAAAGCGCACTTTTGTTGACAGGCGAAGCCCCCGGGACAACAGAGCAAACCCCGCTGTCACCGCGCAAGATATTCCCACCTAGGAGAAATTCAAGCCTTAACAGCGTGACTTGTCTTGCTCCTCATGCATATCAGCCTACGCAACTTTGCCCAACATTCACAACAATGGAGTTCACAACAATGGAGTCAGAGATTGTTGTTCAGGGCCTTGACACCGAATGTTGTTATTTCTCGCTTACTATGCTTCACCTCAATAGTTGAAACCCGCCACCTAGCAATATCTATCGTTGCAGACCTTGTATCGGCGGGGACACGGCTAAGGCAATTTAAACTTGTTTCCCGGAGGGAAGGACATCGATCTATAAATTTTACGAAAGCACGCTTATTGAATAACTGTTTTGTACAATTCCAATCTCGTGCTCTTCAGCACATGAACCATAGTACATTGTTCGTGTACCGACCTTTTATCTAAATTCCATTATCGCACACTCGGAATTTTCTCACATCTCTAGTGAAAGACCACCACACATCTATTTCCCTCATACACCCCTCCTCCTCCACTCCTGCTCCCCAACCCTCTCCCCTTCCATTGGCCCCTTCCTCAAATCCTCCCTCGTATCCCCCTCCAAACTCCACCTCTCCAACTCCCCCTTCCCATGCAACCCACTAACCCACATCGGCCACTCCATCAACCGTCTCCCCTCCTCATCCGCAACATCCAACGCATTCCAAATCCCCGGAATCCAACTACTCATTCGAATCCCATAGAACGAAACTGTATACTGTCTCCTCTCACGACAAGAGATCGGACGCATCACCAGATGCAAAGCCGTCAAATAGGCGAGAAGGAGCTGGTTCGTGCGGATGGAGGGGTCGAGGAGGGATATTAGCGAGGGCGAGGGTAAAGAGGCGAGGAAAGTGTCGAGGGCGATATACGCATCATAGCCTATTTTCATCAGCTGCACAATCCAACAGATGCACAGTAAAATTCAACTCACAAGCCACAGCCCCCACCCCCAACATCCCAAAAGCACTCCTCAAAACCTCATACAAACCCCTCTGATACGCCTCCCCACACAAGTTCTCTAGCGCGCCCAGAGCACCCAACGCACCCTCCACAAACCCCGCACTAAACCCCGGCGCTCCCCTCAACCTCTCTTTCATACCCACCCTCCTCGTCACCTCATCATCGCACGCTAGTAGACTCCTGACTTTCTGAGACCGTACCCAGCGCGTCGTGCTGTGGACGCTGCGAGTTAAAATAATACTAGCAGGTAACCCGTCATCCATGCTGAGGCAAGTTGCGAACAAAGTTAGCACAAGACTCACCCGTGTATATGAATATGATAGATATCGAAACTCAGGGGGATCATGCCAGATGAAAACCATTACTTACTACCAGCTCTGCATAAGCAGCGCATAACACGTTGCGATCGCGGCGTCGCCGTCCGCGGTGCTGCTTAGAGGTGAAGAGAGAGCAGCGTTGAGACCGGATATTGCGCGGAGGCGGTGGGATTGGGCGGTGGGGAGGAGATGCGAGGGTGTTAGGCGTTCCAGGTGGGAGGCGGAGAGGGCCATCATGGCGTGCATGAGGTATTCGCACTTTTGAAAGATAAGTTAGGTTAGCAAGTCCAATCATATTCGTGTAGGCATCAAGTGACGGAAAAGGGTGTCTCTCCTCTGGCACGTGTGAAGGAAATGCAAGAGACAAAGGAGTGGATGGAAGACAATAGGTTTACACCAGGAAGACGAGAACAGCAACGAGAATGGAAGTGATCAAGACATGACCATTCGTCGTATACAAGCAGGCAAAGAAGATACCTCCACAGCAATAAATCGAAAAACATCAAACAACACGAACCAAGAACTCACCTGATGCCCAATAGGAACCACATACTCCAACCACACATTATCCGCCCTAACCGGCAGATGCGGCCACGCAGCCACCAGGAAATGATGAAATAACCTCACATCCGTCAAGCTAAACACGTTCGCTACCTGCAATGCTGAAAAGGGCTGCAGTAGAGGCGCACTTCTCGTTACGATGGAGGCTGAGTCCGGGAGGTAGCGGCAGCGGAGGGAGAGACGCGTGCAGTTTAGACAGCATGGGCGGGTTTCTTGACACTGTGAAGGAGAGAGTGAGCTTGAGCTTGTGTTTCTTTATTTTGGTGAGGTGTTCAGGCTAAGCGATGAGGAACGGGGGAAGATGGATTGAAGGAAGTATGGATATATAAATAGCAAGGGATGAGATGAGATGAGGGAGCGGAGACAGGTGTCAAGGATTCGTAAGAATGGCGGCAAGACAATACAAGAACATCTGGAACGCTGCAGGACGCACCTTTATTTTCCGTCGCTTACACTCATAGCATCCTCTCCTCGATTTCTTATGTCCTTTCCTGGGTTGTCTATCTCGCTGCGCACATGCGGGTCTCAAATCCATAGATGGATATCCACACCCAGTATCATCAAGCGAAAACAGCTCAAGTGCATCTGGATACGCCATCGTGGTCCAATGGCAGGCAATCGTCGATAACACGTTCTGTTCTGTTCCTCGAGTCTCGTGATTCAAGCACTGGAGTGGCAACGTGATTTGGCGAAGCAGGTAATGCGAAGAGAATAGCCGATTTGAGTCGACGGACTTGCTCGCAGGGCGTTTGTCCCGAGTGGTGAGAGTAGGGCCGAGATGACTCGACTGATCGAAGTGATCTTGTTTGCAGACGTGGAAACTCAGCTTGAAGATCTGGAGATGAAGTCTGGGGTAGGTAGGTGTGCCGGAGCCGTATTTCTCCACTTCCTCCACTTCGTGACTAACGAACTCGGTCTGCTTATCTGATCCCCGTGGCAAATCCTCTCTTGTTGATCAAAAACTTCTCTCGTCTTTGTAACCAACCACTGTACTCGATATGTAGAAATAAAACCGATGAATTGTCGCAATGAACGTCGCATCCAAGAAGAAGATAATTCAAGATGGCGGGGTATTTCCTTTCCTGCTGGCTTCAATCTTTGTCAAATCCCCGCCCCCGCCAAGCTCGCGTCCAACCCGACCAATCTAATCACCCAATTGGCCATATCCCCCCCCTTTACTGTAGGTCAAGCGAGCCTTCGGCTTACTTTCCCATCTTCGCCAAAACATCTTCGCCAAAGTTTTACCAACCTTCCCAGAGCTTACTCATCCGCGAATGTTTCCCCTCTCACTACTTGACCTACAAAGTCATCTCACCCAAATGGGGAAATAGGTCTCTGATCTCGAGGTTATTTCTCCGCTCCCCAGACTTAGAGAAATGGTTTTTAGCGTGTGACTCAAGCAATGCCGAGTGCAGTTCTTAAAATGGTGATGCTCGGGTAGAACGCGCTCGGTATCGACCCGATTTAGGATGTGATGGTATCGTGGGTGTCATTTTGCATGTTTGCCGGTGAGAAGGGGTGTCATTGTGCTTGCGGGATACCTTCTTCTGGTGCGATGTGCAGTGGTTCTTACAAACGAAGTGTCAAGTGAGAGGGAGAGTGCTTAGAAATTGCGCAGTTTTCTGGTCTTGGGTATGTGATTTTTAGTCTGTTGCCTGCGTTTTGGCGGTATTACTTGGTGGGTGTCCTGAAGGCTGAGGCTATTGGATGTGTGAAGAAATACTGGTGGACAGAGGTATATATGTCATGGAACTGCTCTTCACGAGGCTTTTGAACTCTGAAATGCAGACTGTCTTCTTCAGATCAACAGCACAATCTGTGATATCTTCTTCCGCTCGAAACCTTCAAAATCAGTCGCACAATATAGCATTCCTCTTCAATCATCTCCGTCACAGCATATACCACTTGACAACATCAAAATGTGTATCAGAACACCCCCATACAATCCACGTTTCTCCCTCCTCAACCAACCAAGACCCAAACCATGCTCTCCTCCTTGCGACATCCCGTCATCCATCCCTACCCCGGAAAAGAAGCCACACACATCGAAATTCGACAAAGCGATGCGTGTATACACCTCGCATTTCTCCCAGAAATCAATGAAGAAAGCTTTGAAAGAAGCTACCTCGCAAGGTACCTTTCCTCTTTCTCCTCTCTCCTCCATCAACAACCTCGCAACCCCTCTCACCCCCTAGCAGACTAAAGCTCAACCACTCATAGAAGAAACTCCCAACTCTCCAACAACCATCAAAGCTCTCATCGCAAACGGCGGCCCGTCAGTACCACTCGTCAAGGAACTGCAAAGGCTACCGCTAGAGTACAAACCCAGTCATCTAGAGATCACCGCCTCAATCCACAGCGAGCTCGGCAACAGCATCCATAACTCGTCATCTGTAGCGAGGAGATCAGTCGATTTATATGGACTGAGAGTGTGGAAGGGGTTGTGTGTTGTGCATGAGTTGTTGAGAGGGTTGGGCAAGTCGGGACGGGAGGAGAAGAGGATTGAGGAGGGTGTGAAGGAGGAGCTGTTGTGGTGGTTCGAGGTGCTGGGTCATGATTTGGGAGTGAATGGTGAGGAGAGAGGTGAGTTTATCTCTTCACATCTGCTTCACGCCTCTATGCCTGCGAAAGTCGAGCAATTTGTAGAGGGGAAGAAAGACCATTGCTGACGTGGAAGGGTCAGGCTATGGAACTCTTCTCAAATTCTACATCACATACCTGAGGTGCCTCCTCGCTTCAATTTCTCCCGCTCGACCTCCAGTTTCGCTTAAATCAACATCGCAATCAAGCCCAGCACACAGCCTCCTTCAAGCCCACCAAGTCCTCTACCTCTCATCCCACACTCTCCGCGAAACTCTTCTCAGATCCATCACATCCCCTCCTTCATCAACATCCGGCGCCAAGCTTGATGCTTTACGCCTAGTCATCCTTGATGCATGGGAGTTTCCTGTTGTGCATCAGGAGTTGGTGGAGTTGATGAGAAAAGAGGGCGTATGTGAGTCGCTTGTTTCCGAAAGAGAGTGCGTCTTTGAGAAGAGGAGAGAAGAGGTTGTTGGTATCGTGAAGAGGTGTGAAGAGATGGGATTAAACCTAGATTTGAACTTGTCTATAGAGAAAGAGCAAGGGAGTAATGGGCATGTTGTGGAGGAATTAGAAAGCGAGATCGAGAAGCTACGGCTTCGAGTTGAGTCGTGACTTTGAAAAGGTCTTGGCTTTGTGGTTCTCTTCTCGTCAAGACTTGTCGCCATGACCACCGTGGTTTCTATCGTCTGTATTTTCGGGTGGAGTCATATGGACGTTCTCTAAATCTGCGGTTCTTCCAGGCCGACTTCTTATTTATACGGGAATCCGGAAGCTTGGAATTAGAGGAAATTGAAACAAAAAGAAGGATTTCCCTAGAAATGGTGCATATTTGTATACTTGAAAAAGCATAGACTCATATATTCTCCACAGTGACATGAGCGATGATAGGCTTCTCAATGGGATACACAAAGCGAGTACAACCCCGTTTAACACATGATAGGTCTTTTAAATCCTATCACATGTACTCTTTCCGTGGTGTGAATATTGTAACATCCTGAAGAAGCAAAGCGATAGCGCAGGGTGAAAGGCAAATCAGAAGAATAATAGTGGAATCAATTCATACAAGTTGCCATTGAAGATGCGAATGACAGAAGCGGAAGTCGAGCAGTAACTTGCACACTCAGCATGCCTTCTCTCCACGACCCGGATGGGGACAATCAAGAACTGCAGGCCGGAAGTCTCGCAACTTCTCACCATCAACAATTAGACAACAGGTCCAAATATATAAAAACAAAAAACAAAAAAAAATAAAAAAAAACCCACAGTGGCACGAATCAGAAGTACGCATGACAAGGAAAAGAAACATTCAACAGAATTACGGCACTCGAACAGTTGAAGATATCTAGGGAAACACTCCCGGCCCAGAGGAAAACAAACACACCCCACAAGCTCGGCGCGCTAACCCACTAGCGCCACTCCAAACCTCACTGCAAGCGACTTCACGAACGACGACCTCAGTCATAGAAGCTCACAACCAACAACCTCAGCTCACCTACACAAACCTCTACACGTCTCGGTGCAGCACACCGACACCCCCTCATCAAAATGCCACCTCTTCAACCCACCCGCGCCCTCCGCGCCGCTCGCAGCATCAACCTCACCTCCTCCTCAATCACCACCTCCACCCTCACCACCCGCACAGCAGCACCAAGCACTATCCGCAGCTTCAGCAGCACGCCCGCTCCCCGCGCAGCAGACCACGCACACGAAGACCACTACGACCCGCCTACCGGATGGCTGTTTGGCGTCAAGCCTGGCGAGAAGGCGGAGAAGGAGGGGTGGGAGGCGATTTGGGTGTATGGGTTCTTTGGGAGTTTGGCGGCGGGCGTTGTGGCGTATGCGTTTAAGCCGGATACTTCGTGAGTCATGATTTTTCTTTGTTGTTCTGGGGATTTTGGGGGGAGGGGTTGGATGAGAGGGATGGCGGAAGATTGGGGTCGATGGGCTGGGGATGGATGACTGAGGAGGGGAGGAGGACATGGGAGCCTAGGGAGAGAGCTGGTGATGGAAGATCTGGAATTGAATGCTGGCAATACGCTTCGAATTGGACACAATCGATGAATGGAAGGGGCGTGGTCCATTGGTCTTCCATCCGGTATCAGCGGAAGCGAAGCTACACGCCTTCAAGCTTCCTGGTCACCATCCAACTCCCCAGCGGGACTCACCAACGCTCCAGCTCCATCCCTCACCCCTCAATGGGCCCAAGGCAGAAATAATACAACATTGAAGAAGAAAACACGCTAACCACCCTCTTTTCAATAGGATACAAACCTGGGCCTTAGAAGAAGCACGTCGCCGGTTAGAAGTCGAGGGGATCCTGAAGGAGCCAGAGAGTAAATCATAAGACCCCTCATCTCACCTCACCTAAATCCCTCACCCCTTCTGCTCGAATTACCATATCGATCGATGTCGTCAATGGGTCTAGACTTGGGCTGGGTGTAGAGTCAGGGTGGAGATTTGGTGAACAGGGCAGAGGGGATTGTACATACGCTTTGGAATTTGACTTGCTTTTGCGACTTTTGCATGGAGGGAGATAGATGGCTTAAGAGTCATCAGAAGGGATGGGAACGTATAGACTAGGGGAGACCTGAAAGGGAGAGAAATGCTACTTTGGTTCTGTTTTGTTTGCTTTGTTCAATCGTTCGTTTTTTGCTCAATGCATTTTCATTTGCGTCGTGATCGATGATCGTTTCTGCTGCCGCGTGATATTCAAGATTGTGTACTGCACTGCAGCACATTGGGTCCTGGTTGGATGGTGCTGGTTTGTTGCCTCAAGCAGTGGTGATGATTTTGTCGGGTGGATAGGCTTGTGGAAGCTATTCTGGTAAGGGCCTATGGTAAACCGTGAATGAGGAGGACGGCCATTGAGTAGGCTGATATCGACGTCCTCATCCTCAATGTTGCAGAACACAAGCTTCGCTTAACACAACTGCATCATAGTCTACACATCAGTCAAATCTAAGCACCTTATTGTCCCAGCAATTCAACGCTCGCATGATATTTTAGTCACACCCCTGTCTGTCTAAGCAATACACGCCGTCTATTTAGGTACAACATAACTCCACTCATGCTCCTCATCACCATACTGCCTCGCCTCAATCCACTCCTTCATCCTCAACGCAATCTCGCCCGCCTCCTCCTCCGGCCTCAACCCACAATCCACCAGATTCCCCCTCCAACTGATATTCCTCACCGGACTCACAATCGCCGCCGTCCCCGCCCCAAACGCCTCCAACAACCTCCCCTCATTCGCCGCCTCCGACAACTCAGGCATCGTGTATTTCCTCTCCGTGATAATCCACCCCTCAGGCGCCAACTTCTCCCTCGCAAGACTCAACACTGAATCTCTCGTAACGCCCTCCAAGATCGTCCCATCAAGCGGCGCGGTGAGCAGTTCCTTCTGCCCCGTCTCCTTATTCTTAATTGCCACAAACATATTCATCGTCCCCACCTCAGTCACATACTCCTCCTCCCCAAACAACCACAGATTCTGGTGGAAGCCACGCTTCGCCGCCTCCAGCTGCGGTAATATACATGGCGCGTAATTCGCTCCTAGCTTCTTATCGCCGACTCCGCCTGGCCAGGCGCGGACTGCGTAGTCTGTTGCTTCGAGACTTACGGCTTTGAAGCCTGTCGGGTAGTATGGTCCTACAGGGCTGGCGATCACGTAGAGGAGTGCGCTGCCTGGTGGACCGACGCCCAGCGTTCTCTGCGTCCCGATCATTGTTGGGCGCAGATACAGCGAGTAGCCTCTCTCATCTGGGATGAACCTCTCCTCCAATTGCGCAAATTGCGAAATCAGGTTTATCATTGCGGAGGAGTCGAAGGTGGGGAGGGCGATCCGAGCAGAGGATTTGTTCATTCGAGCCATGTTTTTGGTGGGGCGGAAGAGGCGCACGCGGCCGGCGCTGTCTTTGTAGGCTTTCATGCCTTCGAAACATTCGAATGCGTAGTGGAAGACGCAGGAGGCGGGGTCGAGGGAGAGGTTTTGGTAGGGGGTTATGCGTGGGGGAAGCCAGCCGGTGGAGGCGGTCCATTCGAGGGAGAGCATGTGGTCTGGAGGGGGAGGAGTTAGTTGTGGGCTTTTGTATGCATATAGTCATGTAGAGAGAGGTGTAGGTAGGTAGAGAGAAGTCTGCAATCAATTGATGCAATGGTGAGGGGAAAGAGAGGCATAAGTGGCATACCGGTGAACGTCCTTCCAAACACCAATTCATTCGCAGGCAACAATTCCTTCGGCGTAGTTGTCTTCGTAATGGTCAATTTCGACGGATCAATGTCCTGCGCCTTAACATCCGACGCAGCATTGGCTTGGATGCTGTATAACCTCGATTGCTGACTTGCTACTGTAGCTGCAGCTATCAGCCTCGAGGGCTGCTGGAACAGCGAAGCTCTGGGTCGTAATTGACGGAGCATTGTGAAGGATTGAGGATCGTGGATGGAGGGGAGTGGGAGAGATCGTGTACTCCAGCCCTTTTTATAGCTTCCGGAGATCCAATGCGGGGTGGAGGTGTCTGGGTTGAGTCAGAGATAGTGAGAAGTATTGATATGAAGTGTAAATATAAATAATCTCGCCTCCTAAAATCGGAGCTGTCTGAGCCAAGCCAAGACTTTTGCCCGCTGCTTGCCGATCCAATGCGTGCGCCCTTTCAGGTCAGCATGAACTCAATGGAACGCAGCGGAGTGGAGTGGAGTGGAGTAGAGTTCCCGAGTCGATGAGGGAGGAAACTCTTGGCATTGAACAGGGGCAGTTGTGTCAGAGTCAGAGCCTCGTCCGAAAGGCCACCACTGCCGCTCCCGTCAACACCATCAAGCTGACAAGGCTTCAGAACTTAATTGGCTTGTTTTGCACAACTTATTGCTCAGCAAGTATATCTTCAATATCTGGACTCCATCTGCAAGTCTGACTCTTCCCAACTTCACCACAGCTCATTGATTGTGGTGGATTGATATTGCTGCCTTGTCTTGACAGTCTTTGGCTACTCCTGCTCTCCTCAATGCGACCATAGTCTCCCCGCGGCGGCGCAAATTATAGCTCTCAGGAGCTGCCAACAAAATGTTCAGCTCCGCCCTGAAATCGTTCTCCTCAAACATCAACTCCAATTACTCGGTAGCCTCGACCCCCAGCTCTACATCTGGCCCCTGGAAGATCTACGATGCGAAGAAGAAGTCCACAGGGAAAGCTGTGTCGGTCTTTGTCTTTGATCGCAAATCCCTGGACTCGCATGCTGGCTCCCTGGGAAGGTCAAGCGCTTCGTCGTTGAAAAGAGCTACCGAGGAAGTGGTGGAGAGGTTAAAGAAAGAGGCTTCATCGCTGGCTAGGTTACGGCACCCAAATATCTTGGAATTGGTCGAGCCGGTGGAAGATACAAGGAACGGTGGACTACAATTTGCGACAGAAACGGTGACTGCTTCTCTATCTGGTCTGCTGCAGGAGAAAGATGAGCAGGAGAGAGCTGGAGGTGTTGGAGGGAGGTCGAGTCGATTTGTCACGGAAGATGGAGAAGGTGGAAGACGGAGAAGGGAATTGGAAATCGACGAGTTGGAGATACAAAAGGGATTGGAGCAGATCAGTAAGGCTTTGGAGTTCTTACACGACAATGCTGGCCTTGTGCACGGAAACTTGACACCTGATGCCGTGTTTGTGAATGCAAAGGTAGGAATGCTTTATAAAACTCTAGACCTTTGCTAATAATTACAGTCCGATTGGAAAATCAGTGGCTTGAGCTTTTCAAGTCCACCAGATGGCTCTACCAAAGCCAGCTCAGTGATACCCATAAATCTCTCGGAAACCCTAAACCTCGACCCTCGATTACCTCGCTCTGTACAAATGAACCTCGACTATACTTCCCCTGATTTCGTGCTGGATTCGAATCTGAACATAGCTGCGGATATGTTTTCTCTTGGCCTGTTAATAATTGCCCTTTACAACTCACCACATACTTCACCACTACAAACCAATGCAAGTGTCTCGACTTACAAGAGACTGTTTGCATCTTCCTCGTCGATACCTTCAGTCAACAATGGCTTTCTTTCATCACGACCGATCCCTAAGGATCTCACTACTTCAGTGCTTCCACGGTTGATCACGAGAAGACCAGCTCAACGAATGACTGCGAAGGAGTTCCAGCAAAGTGCATATTTCGATAACATTTTGATCTCGACAATTAGATTTCTGGATTCATTACCTGCTAAGACGCCGAATGAGAAAGCGCAGTTCATGCGTGGACTTTCGAGGGTACTGCCATCTTTCCCCAAATCTGTCCTAGAAAAGAAAGTGCTTCCTGCCCTTCTTGAGGAGATGAAAGATAGGGAATTGCTTTCTCTAATACTCAAGAATGTATTTACGATCGTAGAGTTGCTACCTTCTGGACGGAGGGCATTCACTGAGAAGATCATACCGAGGCTGAACGAGATCTTCATTCCTGTTGGTAACAGCAAGACGCCGCCTGAAAGAGATCCGGCAAAGGAAGCTGGTTTGATGGTCCTACTGGAGCATATTCGAGCTATTGCAAGCAACTGCTCCGGGAAGGAGTTCAAAGATAGTAAGTCTGACGGTACAGTATCCAGCCACGGCTAACACTCAAAGACATACTACCTATCATACATCTTGCAATTGAATCTCCAACCCATACGATCGTAGACGCTGCTCTACGAAGTTTACCAGTCATCCTTCCAGTCTTAGATTTCTCCACGATCAAGAACGAGCTATTCCCGGTCATCGCTTCAGTATTCACCAAAACGAGCAGCCTTGGAATCAAAGTACGGGGCTTGGAGGCATTCGTGATCTTGTGTGGAGGCTCAAATGATCCAGCATCAAGCAATGATGGTCTCGATGGCATCAACAACTCAAATGCAAGCAAGAAAAGCTCTTCTACAGCTCTGGACAAGTATACCATGCAAGAAAAGATCGTACCCTTGATCAAAGGCATCAAGACTAAGGAGCCGGCTGTTGGTATCGCAGCACTAAATGTTCTGCGCCAAGTTGGGGGTGTTGCGGATGCTGACTTCGTCGCTATGGATATCCTACCCGTGCTTTGGAGTATGAGTTTAGGTCCTTTGCTGGATCTGAAGCAATTCCAACTGTTCATGGATTTGATCAAGAGTTTATCAGCGCGAGTGGAGGTCGAGCAAACGAAGAAACTTCAAGAGCTCTCTGGGGCGAATGGTACCCAAGCCAAGGCTAACGACGACTTCATGTCTTTCGGTGCCACAAATGCGTTCAGTAGCAATGGTGCCTCCGATGACCCGGAAATCGATTTCGAACGTCTTGTCAAAGGAAATGCTGGCCCAACATCACCGTCCAACCCCCTCGATGGTGGATGGGACTCTGCACCTGCACAGGTGCAATCACCGAGGAACGTGTCGAACACATCAACCACGCCATCTTTCGCTTGGTCGACTCCAAGCTCAGCGACAACAGCCATGTCAAGCAATTCAATGACGGTTCCAATGAGACCACAACAACCCACCTCAAGGACAATCACACCAGACTTATCTCGCTTTGATGCTCTCAGCCCAACAACAACACAATACTCCCAACCCCTCCAACCACAAAACGCGTTTAGCACTCCTATGCAACCACAACAAAACACCAACTCAACGCCTCTCCAACCCCAAACACCGTCATATCAAGCTCCTCAACCACAGACATCGGTCAACTGGGGTGCAGCAGCAGCAGCACCAAATCCTTGGGCAAGCAATGCTAACAGTTCTAACTCTTTGAACAGCATGTCAATGAACCAACAGCGACCCGCAACCACAACTCCTATGAATGCATTCTCGCTTCCCCCGCCGGGCCAACAACAACGTCCACAGATGGGTGGCGGCTCCAATTCTTTCTCTTTACCACCACCACCTGGACCAAATTCGTACCAGGCGAGCTCGAATGCTGGTATGGGAGCATTCAAACCGCCGCAGCAAAGTGGTGCATTTGGTGCTCCACAGCAGCAGCAGATGGGTTTTGGCCAGGCTCACATTGGACAGCAGGGTCAGAAGAAGTCGGGGTTGGACGCTTGGGAGAGTTTGTTGTAAGAAGATTTCTGTGAAGCGAAGAGTCTGAAGAGAAGCACTTCCCGACTAAGCTTGTTTTGGTGTCCGGAAAACGGTGGGAAGAGAAGTCAAAAACTTCATTGCGGGAGTTCTTCGTATTAGATGGGAAGGCAAAAGCGGACACGGAAGTGAGATCTGTGGATTTGAGCAAGCGAACGAAGGATAGATACCTGTATTTATGCATATAGAAATGAGACGATGATGAATTAAGGCCGGGCTCGACTGCCCCTCCATTTCCTTAGTAGATTTCTTTCTTCCGACTTATTCACTCGTACTGAACGATTCTCAGTTGCTTGTTTCGTCCGTTTATTTTCGATTTATAACTTCTTCACTTTGAAACGCAATATAGCCGTTCTTTCTTATCTCTACCAGTTTACTGTTACTAAGGCAGGTAAATCTAGCATTGTTTTTATTTAGCATTTTCTATCTTGCCGAGATTCCCAAAACAGTCTAGTCAGGGGCAGGGGTTTTATGAGTCAACAACCAGCCAGCCCAGTGACATATCTCATCTCTTCACCGCATACACTTCACAACACAACATTCATCTCATTCAATTCAACCCCTTTAACTTAGACTACTTCTCAAGCGAACAACCTCCATCTCAACCCACCATGTCTCAAAAAACCGTCCTCGTCACCGGCTCCTCAGGCCATCTCGGCTGCGCCCTAATGCTCACCCTCCCCGAACTCGGCTACCACCCCATTGGAATCGACATCCTTCCCACCTCAACAACAACTCACGTCGGTTCCATCACCGACACAGAATTCCTGATTTCCATATTCAAACAATACACATTCCACTCCATCCTCCACACCGCCACATTACACAAACCGCACATAGGTTCACACTCGAAATCCGATTTCATCTCCGTCAACATCACCGGCACCACCCTCCTCCTCGAACACGCCTCCTCCGCCTCACCACCCGTAAAATCCTTCATCTTCACAAGCAGCACCACGACATTCGGCCGTGCACTCTCCCCTGCCCCGGGTAAACCCGCAGTCTGGATTAATGAGGATGTCGTACCGAAACCAAAAAACATCTACGGCGTAACCAAAATCGCTGCAGAAGATATCTGTGAATTAATCCATCGCCAGACCGGTATGCCGGTAGTGGTGTTGAGGACGTCGAGGTTCTTTCCTGAACAAGATGATGTGGAGAGTAGGAGGGAGGGGTGGAGTGATGATAATTTGAAGGTTAATGAGTTTTGTTACCGCAGGGTGGATTTGGCGGATGTGGTTTCTGCTCACGTCACTGCCATGGAGAAAGCTGAATCCAAGGACGTAATTTGGGGGAAATATGTCATTAGCGCGCCTCCGCCTTTCACCTCTGATCCGGAGACGTTGGCACTCCTTGACCAAAATGCTAGCGAGGCGTTGAGGGAAGCGGTACCGGGGTATGAAGCTGTTTATGAGAATTTGGGATGGAAGTTCCTGGACAGGGTGGATAGAGTGTATGATTCTAGTAAGGCGGTTAGGGAATTGGGATGGAAACCGGTGTACACGTTCCAGAGGGCTTTATCTTGTGTGGAAAGGGGAGAGGAATGGAGGAGTGAGGTTGCGATTAAGGTAGGGAAGAGGGGATATCATGCTGTGCCGACGGGGGTGTATACTACTGCTGTGGTTGGTGATGGAGGGGATACGATAGGCGGCGAGAAGGTGTCGAGTTGAGCTGGATGCTGGGGACGTGAGCTCGAACGGATCCTAGAACGATCCTCGTTCAGCACTGTAAGAAATTCTCAGTTGGATTGCGACTACCATGCCCAGAGTCGAGAATTGGTTCAGGGAGCTCAGAGGTGGTCGATACGCGAGATTCTCGCCTACATGTCAACAAGTCGTTAGCAACCCCCACTGGGAAATGTCCGCCTTAACTCTCACGGCATCGAACTATGGACCTCCACCAAGATCGTCGTTTCTGTGAGGGTCTCCTTGATCGGGGTGATTGCACCGATCACGTGGCGTCTTACATGAAATCCGATCTGATCCTGTACAGATCGGCCACGGCCAAGAGGCTAGAGAAACCCCGCATAGGATGCGCGATGAGCCACTTCGAGTCATATCTTGGAGATCATTTTGCTTTTTTGGGGTCTCCAAAAGCGTTGAATGCGAGGTTTAGTGATTGACTCATTTTCGGTTTTGAATCCGAGTGGTTTTTACCTTTGCTTTTTCTTCTGGAAAGAAAAGACTGGAGTGAGAACCTTGAGGTTGATCGAAACTGTGAACCACACCATTATCACCTTTCTCTTCAAAGGCACCTTCCGTCCTCACCACATCGCGTCAACCTCGATTTATAGCTGAGAATCGTATCTCCCGTCAGGTTCTTACAGCGTGAACAAGCTCTATATATACCCACGTCGGCACAGGATTTCCCATCTTAATTATCAAGAAACAGTTCTCCCTCAGTCACCATGGCTGAAGTCCAAGGAACCTGCGACCCCAAATTCTCCACCATTCGCGCCCTCCTCCAAGAGACCCTCGACTCGGGCTCAGAACTCGGCTGCTCATTCAGCGTCAACATCTCCGGGCACACGGTCATCGACCTCTACGGGGGCTACACCACCCCCTCCAAAATCACCCCCTGGACCCCCTCAACCCTCTGCCCTGTCTTCTCCTCCACCAAGAACGTCGTCTCCCTCTCCCTCCTCCACCTCGTTGCGCAAGGTAAAATCTCCCTCAACGATAAAGTGAGCAAATACTGGCCGGAATTCGCCTCTCACGGGAAAGAAAACGTCGAGATCCGTATGTTGATAAGCCATATAAGCGGCGTCCCAGGCTGGATCAATGACATGACGCTTAAAGATCTTTGTGACACGGAAAAGGCAACAGCAAAACTCGCAGCTCAGAAACCCTGTTGGGAGCCTGGAACGCAAAGTGGTTATCACTGCTGGTCACACGGCCATCTCGCCGGCGAGGTGATCCGACGTGTTACAGGTCTCTCCCTCAAGCAATACATCGCGCAAGAAATCTCCGCACCACGTAAAGCTGACTTCCAGATCGGCTGTAAAGAGCAAGATTGGGATCGCATTGCCGAACTTGTACCACCCCCAGTGTTCACGAGTACGGACTGGAAAGTCCCTGAGAAGGGGAGTGTAGGCGCTATGCTGATGAATCCACTGGCGAGCGCGGAGATGGCGAATTCTGAAGAGTGGAGGAAGGGAGAGGTTGGTGCTGTTAATGGGTTTACGAATGCGAGGGGATTGGTCGATGTTTTGAGTGCTGTCACGCTTGCGGGCTTTTCTGAGCAGGATCCGTTGCCGGGTTTGTTGCATGAGGAGACGAGGGATAGGATATTTGAGGAGCAGTTTAAAGGGACGGATTTACTGCTTGGTGTTCCTGTCAGGTGGGGGATTGGATATGCGCTTAGAGGTGCGGATGTTGAGACTGAAGGGAGTGTTGAGGGCGTTGTGCCGGAGGGGAGGGTTGCGTATTGGGGTGGGTGGGGTGGGAGTATGGTTATTATGGATGTGGAGAGGGGGGTTACTTGTGCGTTTGTGGGGAATAAGATGACGAATGAGGGGGTCGCTTGGGTGCCGTTTGTGAGGGAGGTTTATAGGATCTTGGGATATAGTAACGTGGAAAGAAGGAATGAAGAGTGAGGTGGGAGAAAGTTTCAATGTCTGAAATGGGAGCTGATTTGGTCGCTAGTAAAACCTTCTCAATCTTAACTCTCAAAAGGCTCTTTGAGTTGCTTATTTACAGTTCAGTTTATTCAGTATCATATATCATCATGCTTTAAAGGTCCTGTTGTTCTAAATCTACGAAGCCACAAACTCGCTTCCGAGTAAATGTCTATGTTCAGCCCATCATAAGCTGAACTTCATGAAAGTGAGGCTGCCATCTCATTGTACCAAATCTTTCAGATTACAGCGGTCCAGACTTTCCTTGCCTTATAAGCTTGTTTTGTGTTTCACCGCGGACTTGGCTTATAGATTAAATGTCAGGGGCGTATCAGAATAATACGCAGCTTATACCTGGGCTTTTGGGTATTGTCTTCGTGTTTTACCTTGGTCTTGTACGACTCGGTCTATTCCTAACCATGAGCACGTTCTTGGCTACATTCTTTTGTACCGACTTTTGGTTCGTTGCGGTTATGCCTACTACGATGGCGCGCCGACCCTAGGGGATCTGGATCAGTTGTCGGTTTTGTCCTTCAGTGGAGTGCTGACACATCCTAGCAAATGCTTTGGAAACTGTCTACTTGGGTATAGAACGATCATGAGATGGGTGCTGTCCTGCAAGGGACCTGAGAGGCGTTGGATGAGATCAGGCTTCAGAGAAAGAAGGGAACGGAGAAATTATCTTACATTGGAATATGATGATAATGTTCAGATGAATTGTTTGCAACGTAAGACTTGTCGTCAACAGGCAGCTCACACCTTTCGTCTTTGTGTGGATGCTTGATGCCCTCACACCAGTTGATGTAATCCGGAAAGTTCATTCCCTCAAAATGTACCATGAAGCAAATTCCATGTTTGGCAAATAAGCTCACGACTTAACAGGCACGCTTTCAATTTACCTGTGGACTGTAGATGCTTCGTAATTATCTTCATTGACAACAGATAGTCCCAGTCCTGACAATATTTCCATACTGATACGACCGCTTGAAATACCTTGCATCATAATTGATGCAAACCGGTCACAACATCCTAGTCAAGTCAAAGATAGCACCGCCTAAAAAGATACTGACACCTATGCGCCTGCTCATCACTCACACATAAGTAGGTGCAAAGTTCACACCATTGGACTCGGCTGGAGGCTTAACCATCACTGGACCAGCCAGGATCGGCGCAAAAACAAATAGATCCATGGGAACTGGTGGTGCTGGTCGTGACCTAATAAGATCAATAGACTCGTCGAAGGATGATTCCGCCGGGGGTGGAGGACTGACCACTATGTCCGCGGCCTCGATTTCATCGATCTTGGTGTATTCAGTAGTATTAACTTATGTCGTCACAACGGATGTAGTGGCTTCTTTATCAGTAGCAGAGGAAACTTCTGTCTCCACGATCGTCGTTTCCTGAACGGTGGTTTGCTCGAATGTTGTCCCCTGCACAGTCGTCTTTTGAACTGTCGCATCTTCATTCCATAGGCTCTCTTCTCTGAAGCATCCAGAGTAGATCTCAGCTGCTCCACTGTCAACTGCACACACACAGTTGTTTCCTCGAATGTTCTTTGCTCGACAGGGATGACTTGCTCAGTGGTGGTCTCTTCAGCGACAAAATTTTCATCCAAAGATCCAGCGTCTGTTGAATCAATCTAGACCACTGAACTCGTACATGTATCGTCAGTGACGACCGTGGACTGCGTAAGTTCCGTCGTGATCTCGGAACCATGCATATCCTGGAAACCGAACTCCTCGATCGTGGCCCATCGAGATGGACTTCATCCATAGTCCCAGTCAACAGCACTGAACTCAACAACCGCCTCTTCTTGCTTCTCCACCTCACAGCCTCCATCTTCATCTCCCTCAACCGCCTCTACATCCGCCTCGGCATCCTCACACCTACCTTCAAACCTCAATCTCGCCCACATCCCAAGGAGAACAACAGTTCAGCACCGGAGGATTGGGCCTGTGTCTGGAAGACCACGTAAAACATCTACTTCTGGAGGATTGAGAATCGGAAGAGTTGAAGGAGAGGTGGACTCATGTGGTCGAGGTCATTGAGATGGTTGCCGCTCACGAGGCTGGAGCTGAACAGCCGTGGCTTGATGTGGCTTGGTCTAGATATTTTTGGGACGGCACGAGGTAGTCTTGTGAAAAATATAGTTCTGACACGCCGCATATCCTCTATAGATGACTAATCTGGAGCGTAGAGCAAAGAAACAAATTTGTGATCATCCTTCAGCTGCTTGTGCTTACTTTTGGTACGGTGGTAGCTGCCGTAAGCCTTCATTAAAAACTTCAAGATGGTTGATCTTACACTGCCTCTAACGGTATCAGCTATGGTGTATCAATGTGCTACTCAGGAGGGCTCGTTTATAAGTAATCACTCATCTCTGCGTATCTTTGGAAGCGTCTGCTTGATCATTGTAGCTCAACTCCGACAATAATTCAATTCTCGTTAACTAGTACGATTCGTGTACGCATCTGTCCATGGCAGTTTTATTGCGAAAACCACTCTAATAAGAGGCCCAAATCTGAAGATATTATTGGTCACGTTCAAGTGATCGAAACATCATTCTCTTGTCGACGGTGAAATTCGACGAACTTGCATGGTATTTGAGCTCATTTAAGATCTACCATATGGCCAACACATTTTCCAGCAAAAGTCAACATAGAGCTTAACATAGAGCCCTGAGATTCTGCAAACCTGGAGAGCACCCAAGACAGCAAGCATACCCGATCTTGGCTCGAGGCGATGTTCAGGTGCTTATTTACTCCTTGGGCCCCTTGAAAGGGGTATGGCCCAAGCCTATATTTTTAGCCCGCCTCATTTTATTTGGTGATAAGCGAGCTGTCAACTTTCGGACAGACCGGCCCTCAGGCTCCTTTTGGAATCCTTCCAGAAGAACCTTATTTGAGTGGCTGTGGACTCTGAGTGGTTCCATCGTCTCGTGTTTGTTCGATCCCCACTCTTGATCTACTGGATACAAGCAGCTTCTTCTTAGGTGAAACTCGCGTAATCTTGTGTTCATCCGCTTTGGGCCAGGAGAGCCATGCGGGAAAAAGTCGGTCCTCGTTTGTGGATAAAAAGGAGGCGGTGCGCAATGTTTTGTAGCGAGACATCTGCAGACCCTCTCGTGACAGAAGGGCTCCCTGATGTTTTCATCTAAAGTTTCCGGCTTCATCCGCGCCATAAGGCTGGTACCAAGAGCTGCACAGCCATTATTTCCCCACACTCATCCTCGCGCAGCAATGTGCCAATGGAAAGCTTTGACAACCGTGGTTATGCCTCTTCGATGTGAGGACATTCAGTTTCAACATCTCGAGATCCTCTATGGGGTCGGTGCAAGTGCATTCCGAAGAAATAAGTATAAGACTGAACGTTCCCCTCATCATCTCTTATTCCCCATCCTCATCGGTCTCACAGTCTTTTGGTCCCTAATCCACAATCCTTCCATTATCTTTCCTTACAACATTCGCTTTTCTCTTCATTTTTTCCTCGTCACTTTCGTTGCAAAATGCATTCCTTCATTAGCACAGTCGCCTCCACGGCGCTTGTTCTCTCTTCGCTCGTGTCAGCAGCTCCAGCTCCAGCTGTTGCCTCAGTCGTTCCCGCCACGAAGTTAGACCCCGCTACCCCACGAATCATCCTCGGACCCGTTCGATCTTCGAAACTATCCGTCATTGCTTCATCACTCTCAGCTGCTTCATCAGTTCAAAATGCCGCCGCGGTCCCTGCATCCAAGGTCCAGCCGCTCGTACCACAGACAAACATCACTCTCGGATACTCTTCTATCAATGTTACGGATCAAATGTCGGCATTAATCCAGGCTTCCATGAAGCTGCCATCAGTGCTCCTCGAAGATATTGATTCGATTTCTTCTGTCGATTGTTCCGCAGACTCGGTCGCCGTCAAGTTTGGCAACCAAGCCGATTTCGAGGAGAGTCTTGCTGACTGGCCATCTTCCAATTTCATTTTATTCACCAGCCATCTGGGCGATTGCGACACTGACAATGAGCGTGGTCTGTATGTCGTCAGCTCAGTTGCTTTCGACAACGCCACGTTCACAGTCACAGCATCTTCCAAAAAGTCGACCTTCGATGAGCAGACCGATGAAATGACAATTGAGTACACCAAGCCTGCTGATACTGCTGTATCAAAGCGTGAGATCACACAAACCTGGTTTGGAGACTTTCCTGGCAACCTCATCTTGAACGACGACCCTCTCAAGAAGTCCCTCTCTGTCTCGGTAAACGAGCCAAAGCTGGGCGGCAACATCGCTGTCAGCGGACACCTTCACTTCTCATGGCTCAAGCTCAAAGCAACATCTTTCTACGTTGATGTCGATCTTGGGCTATCTGCTTCAGCCAATGTCAAGGTTTCTGCCGGTCTCTCTTACGACAACGATGTCTACACCTTTTCACCAGCAAGCATAACCGTCTCTGCATTCAGCATTCCCGGTATACTCGATGTCGGTCCAGCTCTTGCTTTCACCATGGGTGTTGAAGTTGCCGCTTCCGGAACAGTTGAGATTTCCGCCGATCTCTCAGCAACTATCTCCAACGGAAAGGCTCACATCGATTTCCTCGACAGCAAGAACACCGTCACTTCCGGCTGGGACCCAGTCTATACACATGCCGTCAATGTCTCCGCTGCAGTCGAGGCTCAGGTTAACCCTTTCGTCGAGCTTACTGCTGAAATGGCTGTGAGCTTCCTCGGCGGTCTCCTCGACCTCTCATCTGGTGTTCGAGCCAGACCTACTTTGATCAATGTTTTCAGCCTCAATGCTCAGTTCAACATTGATAATGCCAACAATGTCACGATCCCAGCTTCTACTGATGAGAACTGTGTCAATGGAGTTTGGTTCTCGAATGCATTCGACTTCATTGTCACTGCTTTCGTCACTCAATTTTATGAGATTGAGGTGTACAGACTTGATGTACCGATCTATAAGTCTGGATGCTGGACATGGGCTCCGGATGTCATTGCTGGGACCGCTAAGGCAACTGCATAGATGGTTTAGTTGTTATGGGGCTTAGGGTTCTGGATGGGAAAATTTGGGATAGACGGTTGGGATTGGGGACAGGGCATAGACGGGGCTTCGGCGTTTATAGATTTCCTTTCAACACCTCCATCTGGTGAAATATGACTGATTGACTGTTAGCGGATTTTATTTTTCAGAGTGACACATCTGAATTCAAGACTATAAACCACCCAGCTTTGGACTCAGCGATCAATGCCCTGATTCGGGAATTTCGCGTCAAGAATCTCCAGGTCGCGGATTTCTTCACCACTTCGACACATTGTAGGTGCTGATCATAGTCAGCATCTCATTTGTGAAGCCCAACCAGCCCACAGTTCTCGACTATCAATCAAGGACTGCAGGATCGCCTGAAGGCTACTCTGCGGTAGACAAGAAGCTCTAACATATGGAGAGATTTCAACAAAGGGATGTGGTAACGTGACAGCGTCCAGGCACCATCTCTGACAGAATTTTGGGGAGACGCCAGCATCATTTTCTTTTTCAACTACTTGTCTTTTGTGCCAAGAACCTGAGAGCACTTTCACCATGGTGAATCAGAATACCAACATGTCCCTCATCCTCAATAACCTGCAACTCAGCACCCGCCAAACTCCCCATCGCCTTCCTTGCCCGCTCAACAGGAACATTCACATCCTTCGCCCCATGCCATAACTTGACCCGACCTCCAGCACAATCAACATCATCAAGCGAGAACCCCCAGTCAGCAGCCTGCACCTTCAACTCCAATCCGATACCCTTTCCATCAACCCTGAATGCTTCTCGCATCGGGTCAAACAATGCAATCCTCTCAAGGCCCTTCAAAGCCCTCTGCTCAACCTCCGGTCTGGCCGGCATCTCTTTCATACAAGCCTCATAAAACTTCGTTGGGTCCGAGCTCCGCGCCAATTCACCCCACTGCGAGTTCATCGACGACCCAGCAAGATGCGACAGACCCGACGTCATAAGATGTTGCATCGGCCTCATAAATATCAAGCCATCCCATTTCTCTGGGAAGATACCCGCCAGAATCGTAACTCCAAGCAGACGGTTTCGTGGAATGACTTTTGCGCAGGCCAAGGCATAGGCCAAACCACTCGAGTATGCGAGGATTGAGAATGTTGGGAGGTTCAGGTGGTTGGCGAGCTCGGTGATGTCGCGTGGCAAGTCTAGAATTTTGCGGTGGGCTTGGAAGGTTGACAGGCCCATGCCTGGTCGGTCGATGGAGATGAGGCGGATGTTGAGTGCTGTTGCTGGGGATGCGAGGATGGCTGCCTCTAGACGAGAGGAGGGCGTACCGTGGAAGTAGAAGACTGACTGCGCTGTCGGTGAGGTTGAACCGTACAGAGCATAACCTAGGGTTCTTCCATCGGAGAGAGTGATTGTCAAACAAGTCGGGTCCATGTTGAATTTGATAAATGGTAGATGCTGAAAAGACTAAGTAGAGGGAGGCAGAGTGAACAACGTCTTTAAGTATTTTTGACGGTCCCGAACTGCTAACTGCGGTGTGCAGTCAGCTGTAAGTGGACTTCAGCCTTGCCAGATTCTCCAGCAAGAGCGATTCCTTCGCCTTGGCACGGCCATTCATTGGCGTAGTGAGATTGCAGGTGGGGGATATCAGCTCATACCACGGTATAAACCCACTTTTCCCGAACCCCAGCTTGCCCGCATAACCCCGTAGTGCGGAATGAACGTGGCCGGCGATGAAGGGGTGAACATAATAGGGAATCCCAAGTATTCGCTCTTATTCAACTTGCGCAAATTTGAACATAGATAGACCCTCAAGAGTCCTATACAAGTAGTTCATGATTTCCAGATCTTACGCTGCAGCTCGCATACCAATCTAGGCGCTGAAACTTTCCCTCCTTCGGTCAACATCCACACCCTGTGTCTCAGCGCCAAGTAACGCGCTTTCTTCATCGATGATTGCAGTCTTCGCGTCCTCATCAGCCGCCTTTTGAGGCTTTTGCAATGCAGACCACAGAGTGCTTCCAATGATAACTGAACCACCAAAAATACTCCATCCACCAGGTATGACGCCCCAAATAGCCCAATCGAAGCACAGCGCAAACAGCACTTGCGTGTACAACATACTGGTTGCCTTGCTACTTCTGTCCAATTGCAAGCCAGCGGTCAGGAGAAACTGCAGGATGAACCCGAAAACACCCAGAAGTGTGAGGAGAATCCATTCGCGCGCACCCTGAGGCATTGTGAATCCAATGCCAGGCACCACCAGAAGCGCAATGGCAGCCGATGCGGTCCCCAAGAAAGCAAAATAGTTGACAGACATCAGCGCATGAGCTCGGTCTCCAACGACACGGATCATGGTGTAGGCGCCTGAAGCCCCGATGACACCAAGTAAAGATGCAGCAATTGCGATAAGACGCTGTGCCGGCGTAACTTCGTCCACGGTCCCGGCCTTATTGGCTTTGATGACATCGTCGACTTTTCCGAAAATGCTTGCTGAGTGAGCGATAAAGATCACTCCAACCATAGCCACGAGTCCAGCGATGAGATCTTTTCGGAAGAATGTCGAGCCAAGAAATATTGAGCATGCCCAGGCTGTGACGATGGGTACTAGGAATCTGAAGACTGTTGATTCGGCCAATGGAAGATAGTGCACAGAATCTAGAAAATTTGTGTAAGTGAATGGAGATTGTGTCGGGTTCAGAGAATGACTTACAATACAAGCAGAATAGTCCTCCGAAGCCAAAGAAGGCACGAAGAACCAGCCAGATTCTGACTTTTGGATCTCCGAAAGGAAAGTCCGGCACCTTTGTCCACCACATGTACAGACTGCTCAGCACAAATGTGATACCCATGCGGGCAACTATGATCTAGAATTCAGGTCAGCAACAAGTTTCCCAGGGTGCGGGGTAGTTCTCGAAAAGGTCTCTCTTTACATACCTGAAAGGGGTGCATCCTATTTCCACCTTGCTGTAAAAATCTAACCATAGCATCCATCGAGGAACCAAATATCTGGGCTAGCACAATATACAGAGCTCCTTTGTTGTCCCGCCATACTGTCTTCCACACGCTTGGCGTTGGCTCGATACCAGCAGACTCATAGTCCCCAATACTGCTATGTCGACGTGCCATCTTGATTGGTGAAGTACTTGATGTAGAGAGGGGATGTGAGGGCTAGGAGCTAGTATTTATATGTGCATTTGAAGACCAGTAATCAACGATGAAAAAGTGGCGATGCTCGGTGCAAAATTATATCCCGACTTTTTGTACCCCACTTATGACACTCGGGCCGGGGCCAGCTGACAGTGCAACATGACCGTGTATTTTACGTCATCGTCATGCTGTGCTGCAACAACTCGAAATGGACATGTTCTCGTATCGAAAGTAATGTCACATGCAGAAAATATATCCATACGAGAAGAAATGACAATGTTGTGAAAGAAAATAAACAAAGTCGTCTAGAATAGGGGCTCGCTAGTCGTTTGCGGTGAGCCGGAAGAAGTCGGGCCGGGTGGCAGAATTGATTTTTGATTTCATGATCCAACGAGTCGCCTCATCCTGATTACAACACATCACATATCGTCTACCTTGACAACGATTCCTGATTTCTCACTTTGATCCTTCCGCCTTCGCGACCATATACTTCTTCTAATTCTTGCTAATACCCTCCTTCATTTCGCGACGCTATCATGGGTTGGTTCTGGGCAGATTCCGACGTCTCTGTTGTCAATGCCAGAAGCGCGCCACATCCTATGCCAGCTGATAGCAATGCCTCACCACCAGTATGTATTTCCCATATTTCTGCATACAATATCTGACATCCTTGAGCCCCAATGTCCAATGCACCAGAGCTCCGCCGCAGTAGCCAAACCGCCGACGCCCCCAGCAGAATCAGCATGTCCATACACACCCTCCGACCTCCCTGCAGAGACCAAAACGCCCTCCAAATACTCCAAATACAATCCATTGAACTACATGTTCTCAGATCTCTCCCAGGAGCGAGCTAAAGACCAGACGGTAGCTCTGCCGACTGAGCGCGAACCATCTACGATCCCGAAGGGCACAGGAGAGGGCAACTGGGAATATCCATCGCCACAACAAATGTATAATGCGCTTTTGCGAAAGGGATATACGGATACGGACGCGACTGCTGTAGAGAGCATGGTATCGGTTCACAATTTCTTGAACGAGGGCGCGTGGGCCGAGATCGTGGAATGGGAGCGCAGATTTGGTGGAGGGCTAAAGAAGGGTTGGGAGATGTGTAAGAGAGGAGAGCAAGGATCGATGGCTGGTGCGAACCACGAGGCAGGAGCAAATTTCGATGGCGTTTCGCAGCCGAGCTTGCTGAGGTTTATGGGGAGGCCGAAGGAGATGACGCCCAAGGCTGCTATGATCCAGGTTATGGGGTGGATATATCCTAGTGCTTTTGCGTAAGCTCGCCAGATTTCCATAAAGGATTGATTACTGACTGAAGTTAGCACGGAACCCCCATTTGATCGACACGATTGGTTCGTCCAGAGAGAAGTTGCGGGCCAGAAGAAGGAGATCAGATACGTTATTGACTACTATTCCGGACCAGACGATCCAAGTGGCGAACCAGTTTTCTACCTCGATGTTCGACCTGCAATTACTCCTACTGCTGCCGTTGAGAGAGCGATGAGATGGGGAGGAGATGTATGGTATAGAGCTTCTGGGGCACAGCTTCGGGAGAAGGGAACCAGCTGAATGATGGTCCTGTATGTCCTGGTAGTAATTGTGTCGTTTTTGAGCGTTGATTTCTGGGAGTAATTCGGGCATGGATATGTCTTTCAGGGCCGCATTTTCTCAGGATGGGTTAGTCAAGCGTGTATTCGTTCTCCTTGTCTTGCTTCTGATGTCTTGATGGTAATGCTTCCCTGTCTTTCGATTCTCCTCTCCTCTTGTACTATAGTTTGATACCAGGGATCCATAGCTCTTTCGGCAGAAAAACGCTTTTAATGACAAATATCATGTACATTTTATCTTTTCCAAACGTCTCATTTCAGTGATTTCCATACTACCTAGTACGGCAGAATATCGGCACGTGTAGGTCACGAGCTGATAAGATAAGAGCTCCATCCCACTTCAGCCCAACGTCACTCCAGCGCTCGCTCTCCAGCCCAATTCTACACAATTCTCCCCAAACCTCAAAAATGGCTCATATATCAACCCGTAGATTCATCAAATGGGGTGTAAGTCCCCCACCCCCCTCTCGGGATCACAACTGACGCATTGTCAGGACAAACCCGCGGGTGAAAACACCGAGTTCGTCCCCTCCCCCCCACCTTTCCCACTCACTCCCCTCCCCAAATCTATCCTACATCTAACACCCCTCCCCAAGCACACTCGTCCTCACCACCGCCAGCCGCCACTTCGTCGACATCCGGATCTATCTCCCCACAACCTCCAACGAACCCTCCCTCCCATCCCTCACGCCCCTCCCCCTCTCACGCCTCGAATGGGGCTTCGCAGGTACCGCGAACCCTACTCCGGCCGTATACTCGGATGAACCAGGGCGTGAGAAGGAGGTGCTGAAGCCTGCGCATACGGTGTGGTCGCATTGGGTGGATAGTAAGACCACGGAGGAGGTTAGGGATGAGGGGGATATGGTGCCGTCTGGAGAGGTGAAGGGGGAGACGATGGAATATGGAAGGATGGAGAATCCGAATACGGGGGAGGTCGAGAAGTATGAGGAGTGTTGGGTTGATTTGGAGATTGGGAGGGTGGATGGAGAGGGGGAGATTAAGAGTTGGGTGTTGAGAGCTGAGGATGTGGATGCTGGTATTAGGGGCGTTATTGCGAGGGTGGGGGTTTATATCCAGGGTGTGCTGAGGAAGGGGGATGATATTAGTATCGGGAGGTGGATGTGGGATGGTGAGAAGGGGTGGCAGCCTGTTGTGGAGATTGGGAAGGCGCTCGTTCCGAGGGGCGTGTTTTCGCAGGAGGAGATTGTGCTGGGGCAGAAGTTGGTGGGTAGTGATGGGTTGGAGTGGAATTGTGTAGAGAGCTATTCTTGGAAGTGAATTGAAGTCTCCTTCCCATGCGATTCTTCATGACTATGCCGTGATATTTCGGTTGAAGGCTAGGAATTCAGTGCTATTTTTTGTCTACTCGGATGATCACAATGATTCATTGGAGTCGCGTATTGAGGAAGAATCACGGACAAAATGGAATCATTTAGGCTTGATGTGTGCAAAATATGATTATCAGAAGTGATAATTTGAGCACATCTCGCTGCGTGGTGCGCTCCTCCATCCTTGTCCTTCTGGTCGGTGTTTGCAGGAGACTTTCCTTTGCTCGGAAGTGTTTTGCGCTCTATTGCTAGAAAGCGTTCAAGGAGTAGTGTTACTTCGGTATGTCATCCTATGAAAACAATTGCCGTAGTCCGATTCAATTTTGTGGATTGCTGTAGTGACTAATCGGCAAGAAGCGAGTGTTCGCTTACGAGATCGGAAAGTAAATAATCCATCAACTTGTCACAGCACTTCCAACAATTCCGCTACAAAGCAGAAGATTGGTTTGAATATGGTCCTAGAAGACGTGAGTCAGTGTGATACTCTTCATGGGGTATCAGCGCAGTATGAACCTACAAGTTCTCAATCTACTTCAGTATAGTGTACTTCCCACCAATCTCCTCATCCAGGCAGTGCTCAGCTTTGATTCACGCCTGCCCAGTAAAGATTTGCCATGTCACCTCACCAATCCAGATCATGTATCGTCTTCAGTCCCTGACTGCCATTTGAGACTTCCTTTCATCCAGCCACCGTCTCCTCATCTGTCTCTCTGATTCCGGTAACAGATTTTGAATTCTTTCTGCCTCTTCATACTTGCCCAAGTCTTTCAAACAGGATGACATCCATCCAAGGAAAATGATAGATGTCGGATGTTGCCAGCCATGAACGCTCTCAAACACAGGATAAGTACGCCTGAAAAGCTCTTCCGCTTCTGTAAGTCTCGCTTGCTTGTACAAAATCACAGCCAGATTACATGTTACCGAGGTTGTTTCTGGGTGATTTGGCCCATAGGTCTTCTCTTTCAAGCTCAAAGCTTCCCGAAAAAACGTTTCAGCTTCTTCGAATCTCTCCATTTTCTCCAAACAAACTGCGAGATTATTCATGACCGTCAATGTCTGCGGGTGTTGAATTCCTAGCACTCTTTTAGAGGTCTCTAGGTTCTCCTTGTTCATGCGCGCTGCTTCGCTGTGATTACCAAAGTACATCAGAACACCTGCCCGATTCCTGACAATGGAAACTGTGCTTTCATGGTCTCTGCCTAGCAATCCTACCGAAACCTCCATTGCTTCTTTAGAAGTACTGTCAGCCTCTTCATACTTCTTTTGCATGATCAGCAAATCGGTCAGTGCATTCAGGCTTTGCAGTGTTTCGAAAGCTTCTTTCCCATGAATTTTGATCTCAATTGCGACGCACTTGCGAAGTAGTGGCTCTGCTTCTTCACAATTTCCTTGACGTATCAGATAACTGGAAAGATTGTGCATGGTGGCAAGAGTGCTGGGGTGCTCTTCTCCACGCTCATTGGTCCAAGCTGCAAGCACAGCCCAACATATCTCTGCTGCCTGATGATAGCGGCCTTGGCGTCCAAGGATGATGTAGTACACCATGCTAGCGTTCAACAAGCTTGATCCCTGCAGAAAACTCCAGCCATCGTAGAATTCTTGCTTTGCTAGAATTGTCGCGTCGACATGTGCAAGCATGAACTGTTTTGTGTGGAAATCTGCGTTCGTGAAATGATCGCTGGCACCGTGCTTGAAGAGGTATTTGGACAGAACTAGCATTGAATCAACGACGTACTCCTTCGCTTGTTCCTTCCCGATTCGTGCTTTGAGCCAGTCTTGGACCAGCGGGTGGATAGTGAAGAATGCTGCTGAAGAGTTGATATTCAAACTTTGCAGCAATGAGAGGTTGTGAAGCTCGGACAGGACATCCTGAAATGCGCATTCGTTCCAGTCATCGGCATCTTGGCATAAAGCAATCCAGTCCTCGTTCACCGATCCATATGGTGTAAACATTGTATCAGTTAGCCTGTTGATGTCGAGAAACGCCGTCAGGGTCAAGATGTGTTCTTTATCCTTGCGCTCCTGCTCTTTTCCCGAGATTGATTCGAGCGATAATTCCAATGTTGCAAACACGGTACAGATCTGTCCTCTTTCGGCGCTGTCTTTGGACATTTTCATGTAATCCCAAATCTCTGGAGCTTCATTTAGTACTTTCTCGCGCTGTTGATTGTAGTGGCTGAGATAGACAGAAAGGTCCATTTGTCGTTTGAGAATGTATGCACCAGCTTGATCTATTGCCAGAGCGTGATAGCCCAGTCGTTTGATGATGTTCGTGGCATCCGTCAGATCTTGCTCGGATCGGCTCCGTCTCGTTCGGCGAAGCAAAATTTCGAGAGCTTCGGCCTCAAGCAGTTGTTCCACGTCGAGGGAATGATGTCCTAGTGATCTGACCACCTCCAGCCGACTAGTAACCAGGATCGAGCCAGGTCCAGTTGTGGGGAAATATTCCTTCAACTGCTTCCCGTGGAACAACTTCGGTTCATCATAGTTATCAAAAACCACCAGCCACGTCTGTGTTGCCTTGTCCAGCTCCTCTTGGACGTATCGAAAATTTCCCTCCATGTCAGATGCATCGAAAGCTGGCTTCAACATGGCTTCTGCGATCTTAGTAAAGCTCAACATGGTTGTTTCTGAAGAGGTGGCATCGATCCAGACGATCGTCTTGTGCTTTGCGTTCAGGCGTGCTTGTTTACAATATTCCAGTGCAAGTTGAGACTTTCCACAACCGCCCATCCCTTGCAACACAAAAATTGCAATGGAGGAAGAACTATTCCTGTGTTCTTCACCTTCCAAATGCCTAGACAAGGTTTCGATAGGACCTGGTCTTGCAACAAAACCTGTTACTGAATACGTTGGGAAATTGAAGTAGTTGGGATGCGGCTTCGGGACGTGAAGTCTTCCATCTAAGAATGCATGAGCGCGTGTATCACTATACGACATGGAGACCTATCTACCTAGTCCATGCAGCGGAATCGCCGAATCATCTTTTCCGAGTAGAATATCTACAATTTCCTTGATCTTCCTTTTCATATCACGACGTTCAAGATACGCCATTGTGTGTGTCTTCACCTCATGCAATCGATCCCATTCCCCAAGAGCTATGTCATCCATTCCAACCTCAACATTCAATCGATGATAGAGGCCGGGACAATCTCGGTACTTTTCGCTCATTTCGTCGGCTACTTTGTCGCAGTCCGTCGCAATTTGCTTCAAGACCTCGATGAGTTCCGTAGGTAGAATTCGTTGAAAGCCCTTCGGATCCGTAAAGCCAGGAGCGCGAGCTCGACCTGTTCCGATGCTGACGATGCATCCAACTCTCCTCTCCGAATCATATTCGTCAATGGCTTCCTGGACCATAAGTTTTATAGGGTTGTTGTTGCCCAAGCCGCCATCAACAAATTCCTCTTCCATTCCTGGTTCTCCTATCTTTATAGACCGAATTATTGTTGGAGCTGCTGACGTGGCTCGAGCGACTTCCCATATCTTCGCAGGGTGGTACCGAATCGCGGACCTGTAAGAGCGAAATAGTCGCGGAGCAGACACATTCCGAGCAGGGACGGCGCAAACAAATCTAGCAGGTCTTAGCAATCTGTACATAAGGCCCATAGACTTCGCGTTTCGCGTCGCCGGAGAAGTAACCCGAGAGACACCCGAAGAAGATTGTGTATCATTCCAAGTTCATTTCGCTTACGTCTTGCATCCAGTAGAACGGCCGCTTTCGAGCATTGTATCTTCGTCCCGCCCGGCGCCTAATTTCTCTACGAGAACATTCCGGATTGCTTCTTCGAGTCTGATTGCTTTAGACTTGCCCTTTGAAGACAAACCAATCTTGTCTTCGAAGACGAATCTCGAGAGTTCGCCATACTTCTTTATCGCTTCGGGAACAGATAGTCTGAGGCGCCCCAGGAGTATAGCGATGAGGCTGAGAATGTCAGGAAAAACGGCTTGACTTTTAGGGTTGAATTTGCTGGGTGCTGCTTACCCGCCGGTGCTGGTTCCACAGATCATGTCGAAATAGTCGGCTGGGAGGGCTTCCGACTCCAAATTTCCCTCTCGCTCGACTCCGTACATGATCGCATCCAGAATAAAGAGTTCAGACAGCCCTCTGATGCCTCCGCCATCTACAATACGTCAGTCAATTGCCAAAATCATTCTCAAAACAGGCAAGGCTGCGTACCAAGAGACAACAACCTAAGCGGACGGGCTTGCTGAGGCGCGGTTGACGATGTTGCTGCCATGGTGTCGATGGCTCGCGATTATCCGCGATGTCGCCTTCTATTGATTCAGACCTACGTAAACAACGACACGAGTGATTTTTGAGAGAGATGTTGTCGTGAAGAGAACTTGGCGCATCGAGTCGGTATGGCTTTCATGGTCAGCGGTTATCATGCATGGGTGTAGCGACCCCTCGTCCAATCAACCGAAGGCTGTGCATATGGTGGCGCATCTCAGCCCCCTATATTTCGGGCTTATCTAGACAATAGGGCTCGAGGAAGACTCGATCAAGTTCAGTTCTTGTGTCTCAACGGCTACGAGGAAAGGGGCTGGCCAGACTGGAAATTCAGCCAACCTCATCATACAAGCCAGGTATTGTCGGAATTGAGATGTCGCCCGCCATCCAGTGAAACATCGTAGCGTATTACTCAGGAACGGTGGTCTTCCAATTTATCAAAAGAAATATCATTACGACAAAATTATCGTGAGGCTCTGAACTTGGCGGACTTGTCCGCAACTAGCACTGCAACCCACTGCCTGAAGCTTGTAGCTTAACACGATAAGGTGGATCCGGAAGCCTTGGTACCAGGGGATTTGTCCACGGGATAGGATCTTCCGTTATTCTACAAGGCGTTAGAAGTGTCGGGAAATGTTGGCTGGTGTTGGTAACAGTTGAAGTATGTCATTGGCCACCGAGCCCCACATCCTAGCCGATATTTTAATTTTCGGGGCACTTCTACGGTTCGGCTCGGGCCGCGTGCCGGGACTACTACCAACCAGCTACACGGACTTATTAGAACCTAGAATTCGTTCACTGCATACGCCGTCATAAAATACATATCAACATCAAGTCCGAGGAGTTCTAAGCCTGAGATGTTGGAGGTCGACGATATCGCGTACTCTCGCGAGGGCACCATCAGCGCCGTACGCGACTATCACCAGTTCCTTACCGAACTGAATTTGAACGCCTCCGAGTTAATCGAGGGACTCGAGGAAGGATTGCCCGCCATGTCGATTGAAGTTCAACACATCATCGGAGAATCGGACGAAGTTGTTGCGTTACTCCGCGAGCTGCCTTACATCCGCGAAACTTCGCCGGTTCACATATGGAATGATCCACCTCACGGCAGTCCTGGTTGTTACTGGGCAGACTGGCAGAAGTTGGCTGCAGATGGTGCCGAGGTAGTCATCGCTGGAGAAAGCGTGAGTGAGATCGGTGAAAACCTCCGGGGGATGAGCGAAATGTGGTTCGTGGCTGTACCGGATCACGTTGTTGTTCTCACCTTCGGCGACAGTCATAACGTATATACATTTCTCGTTAATACGAAGTTTGGAGTTGTCCATGTATGTGATAGCTATTTGCCGAGCTGGGGTGTAAATGAACATGCACCCGAGAATTAGGAGTGGCGAATCCATTCCCAGCGTGGTCAATTCCAGACTTTTTCAAACTTCTAAAGAAGCAGTACCGAGAATTAAAGTGGATCCCCATACATCCTCGAGAAGTCATCGATTCCAAGAAGATATATACACCGTCTCAAAAGGGCATGATCCCGATGCTTCAAGCCATTTTTCGATAGTATGGCTGGGCATCTGTGGAATGCGGTAACTATCGCAAAAAGGAGTGTTCGGAGGCTGTGAAAGCGACGTTAGAGAAACACTTCCCTACCTTTGAGCAGTATGATTAATTGGTTGGCTTCAGTCTACAATCAAAATGATCACAAGGGGAATATTTGAACCCACAAACACTGTTCACTGTTTTATTTCGAAGAAAGACTGACGTTTTGCTTCCAAACTTGGCAACTTGCTAATCAAAGCCCGCACTTGTTGACATGGAAGCTGAGATACAAAAGCTGAGGGCTCAAAAAGATACAGTACACTAGGCGATAGTAAAGCTGGATGCCTGCTTGTTTCCTCAATCATACCAAATGGTATTAGCACAACATCCACCATCACCAATCTCGACTTTTGCAACTGGCCGAGCAGTGACACCTTCCCACTCCCTCAAGTTCATCACCTGCCAAATCTCCACATAACCCCTCGGGAAGTCCGACAACGCCATCCACTCATCGCTGAACGGTGCAGGAGAAACTTGGTTTGCAATACCACCAGTTGTCGTCGTGGGCTCCATGAACAACAACTCCCGGATCTTCCCGTCCGAGCGAAGTTCGAAGCAAGATATGTAGCCGACATAATCAGTGTCTGTGTTTGCTCTTGCGGATGCCCACAGTAAACTATTGCTATGTGAAAGCATGACCTCAGCAGACCAGTATCCCGATGAGTTCTTGCCTAGAGAAGTAGTGTCAGAAGTGTCTACCCAGCTGAATCATATTATCTAACGTACCTTCTGGCAGTAGCGAGAATGTCTGCAGTTCTTTCACCGGCGCGCCAGTTCTATTATCAACCTCATACTCGACAAGAGTATTCTCATGCTCCATCAGAACATACAGATACCTCCCATCAGGATGTGCAGCCAGATGTCGAGGATGCATCCCCGCCTTTGGCAAATCATACCTATCCACCAAGCTTACACGCCCGTCCTCTCCAATTGCATGCGTCCAGATCTTATCCGCACTCAAATCAGCAGAATACAGCAACTTCTCCTCAGGACCAAATGCGAGACCATGAATCGCGGACGTGTTCACATATTTCCAGGACTGTGTCACGTTTGACAGCGTCCCATTTGGATGAGTCGAGATGGCCATTCCGCAACCATTCGGCCCTGCCCATGATCCCGTGTAAGCGAAATACGGAGGATGCGAGCTGGGAAGTACGAATGCAGATGTTTGGTTGAAACAGGCACCTGTAGCGTTCAAACTTGCATCCAGTCGAAGTGTGGAGTTTGGATGGACTGAGTAACTGGAGATGCGTTTGGCGGAAAGTGATGCACCATAGACATTTTTCTTGCTGTGCTGTTGCCAATGTCAGCCATGGACAGTGGAATGTTTGGAATGAGGTAAAGGATACATCAAATGCTATCCAAGCATGACTGCTGTCCGCAGTGATGTTCCTCTTGTTCACGAGTGTCAATTCCTGGTCGTCAAATTCCAAAGCATAGATTGACGCAGGAAGTCCGAGGTTCCCCACGAATAAGTGATGGATTTTGGCAGTAGCAAGTTGGACCACCGAAAGATAAAGTATCGACGCAAAGAAGGAGGTGACCATATTGCCGAATGTAATGTCTGTCTTGAATCGATTCCTCGCGCTTTCTGAAAACCGTGGTCGAGATTTCCAGAAAGACACCGACGACTATATTTACATTTCTCTTATCGTCACACAAGCTTTCCTCGGCCGAGAGACTGTCGACAGTAAGCTTTCAATATGAATATTTAGCCTCCATCAGCGCTCGATTTCTATAGGCCAAATCATGTCTGTGAGATCGGGTGTGTGATTTGGGTGGGAGGGGTGCATATTTAGCCAGGAGAACACTATCCCACTGCCGATATACAGGATCTCGAAACATCTAGCAATGATACATTTGCTTACTAGTCCATAAAAGACCATAAAAGTCTACGATATCGTCCATTGATTCTACCTCACACCTTTAACCCGCCAGTCTCCTCTGATCAGTATCTTCCATTATATACAAACTGAGGGGTTGTCTCGCTTACTGCTGTTGCTTGTGGACTCAGGCTTCGTCCCCGCCATGAGCCCTGAAGCAAGCTAACAATTAGGCTCCGACACGCTGAACTTGGCGCTGTTTCCCCAACGTCCATGATTGCGCAACACCAGTTGCCTATTCTGGAATGCGACCTGAAGAGACAAGAACTTGGAGAATTTTGAGCGATATCATCAGTGCAAGGTATGTGTAGAAATAAGAGATATGTTGATCATGTCCAAGAATTGAGGAGTATCGGTGGGTTCTCGTCCTGACCTTGGTCTTCCAACATGCCCAACCTCATTTCGGCGGCAATCTATCACTACAACTCAGCGCCGTCAACAAACACCATCCGTACAAGCCACCGCTGCTCTTTAGTTACGTTATCGCTCCTCAGCCTCATGGTGCTTGAATAATGAATTTCAGAGCCTTGCTAGACCGCCACGCGGGAAAGTCCGGTACCAGGTGATCCTGACTTTGATACGCGGATACTCGTCGATGCCCCCAGAAATACGAGGGATTGTTGTTCTCTGTGCCATGGGAGCTCTCTTGGTTTTGAGCTTGTGGGCAAGCTTCCTCAGGTCTCATTCTCTCCTCTTCGTGGCTCCACTTCAGTCAAGGAAGATGAAGCTTAATTCTTCATCGAGAAGCTCGCCCCGCTACTTGTGTCCCTGAACCCCTGGACAGCGAGCCCCGCTTAACTATAAATAGCCTCGGCAGTCAGAACTCGTGCCTGCCAAGCTGCTAACTCAACTTCTGCCCCTGCCTAAAATTCTTCAGTACCCAGCAATGACGTTGGGATGTCGGCAGAACAACAACTTCGGATGAAGAATCAAGGTGGGAAAACCGGGTCGAATCAAAGATTAATAGGTCGTGCTATGCAAGGGGTCAAATATATATTTTCGTTGTCTTTCCTTCGTCGTGTCTCCTTTGCTCGTCACACAGCCAGTTCACCTGCTCTTTCCTGTGCTCTCTCCCACTTTTTGTCCCGTTGATTCCATCAAGACATTCGTTTTAGCCCTTATACATAATCATGAAGTCAAAATCCATCGCCCTGGCTCTTGCAGCCTCCTTCTCTGCAGTCAACGCGTACTGGTCCGGCTTCAACGTCCAAGCAACTCTCGGAAATGGAGCATGCAAAACGCAAGCTGACTGGGAGAAGGACTTCACTACGATGAAGTCTCTCCCTGGTGCATATACCAGCATGCGAGTCTACGCATCGTCGGACTGCAACACTCTCGCCAATGCCGTTCCCGCTGCCATCAAAACTGGCGGCACGATTCTCGTCGGTGTCTGGACGGAGGATAATGCCCACTACGAAGCTGAGAAAGCGGCCCTGCTGAAGGCAGTACAAACATACGGATTCGGATGGATTGTGGCTGTTAGTGTTGGGAGCGAGGATCTGTACAGAGGAGACACATCTGCCAGTACGCTGGCACAGCAAATCTACGACGTGAGGGGCATGCTGTCCACGGTCTCAGGATACAGCACAGCTGTGCAGGTTGGCCACGTCGACACCTGGACCGCGTGGGTCAATGGCGCGAATGCGGATGTCATCAGAGCTTGCGATTTCGTCGGTACAGACGGCTACCCATACTTCCAGAACACACAAGCAAATGGTATCGATCAGAGTTACAACTTGTTCTGGGACTCGGTTCAGCAGGTCCGAGATGTGGTCAATACTGTCAAGTCTGGAACGTGGGTCTGGGTTGCAGAGAGCGGATGGCCTACCACTGGACCAACGGAGAACCAAGCTGTGCCTAGCGTTGCGAACGCTCAGCAGTATTGGTCGACAGTCGCATGCTCTGCTTTCAACTCCGGACATACGTTCTGGTACTCGCTTCAGGACTTTGCTGCTAGTCCATCATTTGGTGTTGTGGATTCCAACTACAAGCCGATCTACAATTTGGCCTGCTAGACGATATGATGGTGTTTGAGAGTCGCGCTCGGGATGCGTGAAAATGATGAGAGATAATCATGAGTAGTTAATCATAATAATAATTCTGGAGCGCCCGTCATCACAGCTACTTTATATCACGTTTCAAGTTTCCCAATACTGTATGGATGCATTTACTCCTTGTCGCTCACAAATCCAGCTCACAAATATTCTAATCCGAGGCGGACGAGCACAGTATCGTTCGATCTCCGGATTGTCTTATTTTGTGGATACGATGCAAGTGTTGAGATTCGACCAATGCACCGTTGCGCACTTCATCTGCCCGTCCCGGCGCCCGAAACCCCCTGTCTAAACGCTGACACAGTACCAATAGCTGGGATAGATAAATCCGCAGTCAGAACCGACGTCTGTATTATATGTGTCAGTCATTGCGGGGTCGGGTAAACTCTCCTCTCGTCCTCAAATAAGTATCATTGGCTGATGCTTCAAGGGCAAACTAGACGTGTGCGAAATGGGAAACATGAAATAACTTAGGGGGAACTTACCAGGATTTCATTTCTCAAAGTCAGCAACCGAGATGCCATTCCTCGTCGCGATATAGTCTGTTGAGATACTCAACATCAAATCATGTCAGATGGAGAACGGAGAACATACAGCAATAATCGTTGCTCGCCGCAGTCTCGTCGAACTTCTTACAGTTCGCAACCATATTGGGCTGATGAGGCGTTGGCGTTGCGATTCCAGAGCCGGAACTCGTAGTCGTCGGTTTAGTGCTTGTCGTAGATGAGCTGATCACTCCTATGCACACGTACACACCGGTGATGAAGTGCGCGCAATCAGTTCCAACCGCTGGATTCCAGGCATAGAAGTCGTCTAAGGAGATACCACTAGCCGCAGCAAGGTCGTAACATCCTGTGTCGCTGGTCGTCACGAAGTGGAATTTGTTGCAGCTGGATGTCATGCCAGTATACCGCATGTTAGTGCTCCTATTGGACAGAAAAGAGGATGCATAACGAACCTGTGTTGGCGTTGGTGTTGATACGCCATTACCTGCGGATGTCGTTGTTACAGGCTTGGAAGTAGTGGTCGAAGGGCTGCTGGACCCGGTTCCGACGCAGACATAGACACCGGTGATGAAGTGAGAGCAATCAGTTCCGACTGCTGGGTTCCAGGAGTAGAAGTTGTCTAAAGATATACCTTCGGCGGCTGCGAGATCATAGCAGCCTGTGTCTGCCGTTGTGACAAAGTAGAACTTATTACAGTTCCCTACCATGCCCGTCTGTGTTGGAGTTTGCGTCACGACGCCGTTTGTGCCTGTCACGCCAGCCGATGTCGATGTTGGAGTTCCTGAACCTGTGGTCGTCGCGGAAACAGTAGCAATGGGGCCTGTCGACGTCCCGTCACCATTGTTGTTGACCGAGGGCGACTCGTAACAATAGTATGTCCCCACATTGAGACCGGTACAGTCACTTTTCACGGTTGGGTTTATGGCAAAGAACTCTGCGATTGTCATGCCGGTATCGCCGAGAATGTCGTCGCAGGTGTAGTCTGTGGTGGCTTGGTACCAGGTTGCACAGTCTGTGACCTCGCCTGAGGCACGAGGGGCGGGAGCAGTGGTTGCTGTCACAAACGACGCTGGAAAATGTGGGTATCTGTAGCAGGGTCCAAGAGGAGTTTAAAATCGAGACTTACTGGCATAGCCGAGTGCGACACAATAGCTTTGACTCACAGATGAGGTACAATCATGGTCATATGTCGCGTCGGTATCTGTCTCTGTGCCATTTGCAAGTCTCGGATTCCATAGATCCCAGTCTTCGCTCCTAAGTCCACTGGAAGCCGCCCATGACCAACAGTCGAGGACAAAGCTATTGCGCAGGTAGGTGTAAGAGACACAGTCCTGACGAGTGCCGTTCGCGAGGGGAATCGGGGTCCCCGTAGGGCTGACAAAGATAATGGAGAATGGTGTATAGGCGACAGAGCTGGTGGAGTCAGGTTGAATGGAGGTCAGAGTGGTGCCGCCGTAGCCGGGGTAAGTAGAAATATAATCGACAGACTAGACACAATAAGAGACAATTGTTTGAAGATTTGTACAACTGCCATCAATCTCCGGGTTCAGAAAGTAGCTGATTAGTGATTGATTAGCGAGTCATTTCGCCAAATATTCTTCGGACATGCGACTTACAAGTCGTCGAGTGGAATAGAAAATTTCTGCGCAACGGTTTGGCATGTTTCTCCTGATTGAATTGTTGACAGATTCTCAGGATATGGTAGCACCAGTCTTCATACAACTAAGTAGATCCAGGCTCCACGTGACAATACTAACTATTAAAGGGGTCGTGTTTTTAGCCGACTGCTGGTCCTTTTCCCTACCTACCTATTTAATGCCCACCTCCCGCCGCAGAGTAACGAAACATGCTTTTTCTCCAGAAACTAGAATGGCTGCACGACCTACCCTTCCACCCAGCGGCATTGAGCCGAGCGACCAGTACAGCCACGAACTCAGAGCCTGTCGGACGTCCGACAAGAAGTCAATCATCATCTACCCCCGGCTCTACAGACCTAAAAATGATCCACAAAACGAGGACCCGGCCGAGTCTTGTATGGCGTGGCAAAATCAAGAAGATGGGATGGACCAATTGAACTGGCTGAAGAAGATCCACGAGGTTATCGACAAGAGCGAGCCGACTTCACATCCGCGCGTACAAATGTCATGCCCATTATCTATTACGACAGTGAAATTATGATACTGACTTTCGTTTCAAGGCTAGTAGAGCGGCAGCCCGAAACAGACTTTCCGGTTGTTGCATTCGTTGAGAAAGGCGACCTGTATAGCTTCATGCGTGCGAATCCCAAGCCCACCGTCCCATCTGGCACAGGATCAACCAATCCTTTGGCGCTCAAGTACGTCTTAAAGTCCCCTAGACAGCATACAAAGCGTAGGCCATTAACTCACAATCTATAGACTCCGCTGGGCACTCAATATCGCATCAGGGCTCGCGTTCTTAAATTCCAAAAACATCATCTTCCAAGGCTTGTCTCCTAACACAGTGCACCTGCGCGCTGATCTCTCTGCCGCGCTTGTCAAGCTTGACGTCGCAGCCTACCGAGAGCAGGGCGGTACCGATGATATTGCTATCGGTTACCGCAGCCCTGACTGGGACGACTGTGCTCTTGCCGAGGAGCCAGAGACCTGGATCACCCCGCGGCAAGATTTGTATGCTTTCGGATCGTTGCTATATTACTTGTTGATGGAGCAGGATCCGGACCAGTGGGAGGATGAGGAAGAAATTGGAGATCAGCTGGATGAGGAGGATGAGATGGATGAAATTATTAGGAAATGCTGGATGAGGGAGTTTGAGACCATGAGTGAAGTCGTGGAGGCGCTGAAGGTGGTGATAGTGGGACAGGGACTGGAAATCAATGGAGATGATGTGGTTGTTGACGATTCTGTGGGGCAATTCGAGGGGGCCGGTGTGTTTGCGGAGATGATAAAAATATCTGATGGAGTCTCGACTTGAATCTTGTTGTTACCGAATACAATTAGAAGTCAATCCATGAGTTGGCCTGCTTGTTGACATCCGAGCATCTTTGGTGCTCGGGTTTCGGAGCGCGCAAGGTAGATGACCACCCGTGCATGTAATTCAAGTAACAAATCTTGTTCACTGGGAGTAGCATACGCCGATGGCAATGCTTGTGCGACTAATGCTGGGGAAGTGGGCCGGATTCACCTAGGTATTTTAGCTTGGCATACCGTGAGTGAATGCGAAATTCGTTTCGCGCACATAAATTCATCACTGGTGAACTTGAATTGTTTAAAAGCAGACTGCCATCATGCAATTACCTTCCTTCTTTCTCTTCCACGATCTCACTTCCCCCTCGACCCTCTGCTAACCAGAGTCTCCGCCTCGGAGATAGTATCTGGGTGACCTCCTACTTGGGAATGAGCCCACCGATCTACAAGAGTCCTCTTTTCGAGGGGCATGTCGCCAACAACGCTTCCCGCCACTGTGTCCATGTACGTGATACCAGTAGGATTGTGAGCGACACCTCCGTTCTCAGGCAGAGCGGGCTTAATCTTCCGAGAACGCCTCCAGAGACAGATTATGAGACCCAGTAGCGCCAGAATAACGACCACGACTCCCACACCGGTCACTGCGTATTTCCAAGTGTTGCCACTGAATGTGCCTGAGGACTCTGTTCCAGCCGCAGTAGTTGTGGCGCCTGATGTCGAGTCAGAGCCACTTGATAACCCTGAAGCTGGCGATTGAACCTTCGTAGCAGTTGGAGTGGACCGAGCGGTGGATATCTCCTCGGCTACTGGCGACGAATCCTCTGTTTGAATCGCAGCTTCGTTGGTGGGTGTGACGAACACTGTCAAATCGTCGGATGCTGTACCACAACGATGAATGTACGCCGGATTAAGATCTTGCGCGTCTGTGAGTCGCATGTATCGAAAGCACGATGGTTCTGGAGACTTGCTATTATTCCATGGGTCAGTATAAGAGGGTATTGTGGCCAAAACCGACACTCTGACATACCAACGAAGCACACTGATAGATGATAAAGCGCACAGGTCGCTATTGAAGCCAGAGCAGACATCCAAACCTCCGCTTTTGTCAATGCATGTTGCTATCATGTTTTTGCAATCGAACTGATTGCAGCAAAATCCCACTTCGCCATCTGTCGTGAACTGATAGCCTGCTCCGCAGGCCAGCGGCGAGTCTGGGAAAGTCGTCAATTCCTAACCACTTGAACTCTGGAGATCTTTACATACTGGCATCACCTCCTACATAGCCCCAAGTATTCGGTCCGGTGTCATCCTGCCGATATGCCAACTGGGCAGCTGTCGGTGCCCTTGGCTTTGGGGTAATCAGTGGATGGTCAGGCGCCGTCAATGCCAAACCAGCGAAGCATAAAAAGAGAAAAGTCGATAGCATCATAGGAAGGTACATGCTGTCTTCGTTGTCGTCTGCTATCTTCTGAGCTCGCTCGTCGAGGAAACATTGTTCTATCCTCGTTCATGGCCAAGTGGGGCATATCTATGTGATCTGCCATCGTGGTGGGATATTCCCGTTCCCCCTTTTCAGAGCCGCAGGGGCAAGCCACAAAGTATCCAAAATATAAGAATCATGCGATGTTTGATTCCTTCAAAGCGAAAGCTGGGTGCGAAACGTGAGCTGAACATCGAACAGCCACCAACACGCAGAAAAGGGGCGTGCTTTCGCTTGGCGTCGCTAAGCTTCTGCTCATCTCTGGATGTGGTTTCAGCCCCAACCGGCAGAATATTGTTACACAAAAGGCGAGATGGTCAAGCGAGCAAGTCATTGGATGCGACAGCGCTACACTTTGTGCTCAACTGTGCATGGTGGAATCCAGATATAACCCAATAAGTTACATCCCGTTTTAAACTTTCTCAACACGCCAGGGAAAATCAGATGGCGGAGCTGCTTTTCCCTGATAGGCCATGCTGGCGGCTCGTACAGCTGAGTTCTGATAATACAGAAGTGCAAAAACAACATGGTTGAAAATAAGAAAATATCTACCTGTCGTAGAGGAGAGGAGAGTAGATGTCAAAGCATAGAGCAGTGAAGTTTCATCGTCTCCTTACTCCGCTACCAGATTGGTGAAAGAAAGGGGCGTTCCGAGACTCGTCCGGCTCAGATAACATGAGCTGAACGCTCTACTTTTTATAATTTCTGAAAATTGAATCCAGCTCCATTCATCGTCCGGAAATCAGGCTCATTCTCATTGATAACACGCGATGTCACAGCAGCTGCCAGGAACCATGCCTGAACGGCGACTTCGTCTCCTTTGCCTTGATGGAGGCGGGGTCCGTGGTCTCGCCTCGTTGTTCATGTTGAAGCAGATTCTATCACATGTTGAAAATCCCAATCCTTATGAGTTCTTCGACATGATAGCTGGAACTAGTACTGGCGGGTATGCGATCCGTCGTCCGTAATTCTGATCAACCGCTTGCTGATGACGATAGTCTAATCGCAATCATGCTTGGCCGTCTGCACATGAGTGTCGATGAATGCATCATGAATTATGCCAATATCATGGATGAAATATTCAAGAAGAAACGAGTTCTTCCGTTCAGCGTACGCACTGGACAGATCTCATCTCGATATGCGACAGATGTCCTCGAGGAACACATCAAAGCCATCATCGAAAAGTCCGGCAAGCCCAGGGAGGAGAGAATGAATGAGTCAAATCCAAGTTGTAAAGTGTGAGATGTAGTCCGATCCTTTGCTCATCTGTCCAACGCTAACAATTGTAGCTTTGTCGTTGCTTTGGGTAGCGAAAGTGGCACTGTATCGCACTTCACCAACTACGCCAAGCCACATGCACAGAGCCAGATTCTTGGGGACGTCAAGATATGGGAAGCCGCTCGCGCAACAGCCTCTGCACCAACATTCTTCGACCCCATCCAAATCACCTGTAACGGCTTTACCGAAACCTTCATTGACGGCGCTCTCGGACATAACAACCCAATAAATCAGCTTTGGATGGAGGCCGTAGAAGAATTCGGAGACCCACTGGAATCTCAACTCCAATGCATTGTATCTCTCGGAACGGGAAGGCCTGCCCTGAAAGAGATCGGCACTTCCATGAAAAGCTTCGGCGAGACGCTGCTAGCAATCGCAGTTCAGACTCAGCGGACCGCCATCACTTTTCACAAAATGCACAAGAGCCTTGCAGACAATGGCGGCTATTTCCGTTTCAACCCTCCTGATTTGCAGGAAGTGGGATTGGATGAGTCGAAGAAGAGAGGACTCATCCAGCAAAGATGTCGCGATCATGGACAAGATCCCGATGTCGAGGATGCGATGAGGAGATTCAAGACCTCTGCGACTGTTGGAAGAAGTTAGTTTTGTTTTCTAGTTCCCTCGAATGGATCCTGACTGTTAAAGTCAACTCTTATGTTCTTCTGTCGTGCCTCTATTGCCAGGGATGATCGGAATACCTGTGCAAGTCTTGTTGCTTTCCGCTAACCATGTATAGCTCCTATCAAGCCAAAACAGTATGATGCCCCTACCATGGAGAGTGGTATCACTTTCTCTGCACTGGACAGAACTCCTCGATATATGAATCCTGGTGCAACAAGTTACTGGAGCCACTTGACTCTCGAGGGGTATCAAACATATGAGAAGATATACGAGCAATGCAGGCTGCCGAAGAAGACTGAGGGGATGGTACACAGTATGCAAGCACCTTTCTGATCGAACCTCTTCAAGTCTTGCTGACAACTGAGTAGTCAAGTCCTATCTTCATCAAATCGCAAGATCCAGAGTAATACCAGAGTTCACCGCAATTGAGACGTGGAGACGACTTCTCGGGCCAGCACAAAGATCCGGACCAGACATCTTGGGTACCGCACACCCAAAGGCTTTCGTCATGGCAGTTCTCTACATGCTTCATGTTGAACATTCCTTCAGCTCTATGAAACCCAAGCTTCCCGATGGTGAGATCGGTGTTGACAAAGACAGACGGGAAGCACTGAAGAGGTTCGCAAAATGGGTACCGTGCAAGTGTCAAGAATTATGTGGCAACGAGTGGAACTTTGCGAATGATGTCGGACTGCCCAGAGGCAATGACGAGAAGTGCAAAATTGTGACATTCCTTGCGCAAGGAGTGCTGCAGAACCTGTTTAAATCGAAGGAACTGGCGTGGCTGAATGCGATGCACGAAAGCTGGAAGCGTGTTTGATGAGGTCGGAGAAAGTGTGAAGAGAGTTGCCTATGAAAGCCCTGGATATTCATGGCGTGGTCACTGAGTCTTTGCTTTAGCATGGCGCTTGTAGTGGGGGCGGGGTATCACTGCCGAGGTGCTTATCACTGTCAAGGACAAAGCAGAGCACATGAGATCGGCACTGAGTACCCAAGGAGTTTTATTTAGTTCCCCTGAATCCGATCGGATCGATATTTCCTGAAGAGTGAGGAGAATAATTGGTGGTCTGGTAGGCTTTGCTACAGTTCCTTTGTTCCATCTGTTTTTGTTTTGTGTTGATGAACGTATTATTACTTCGAATGCACTACTAGCAGTTTTATATCGAGCTCTCAGGCAGTAAGACCGAACTTACTTTGAAATTTTCGAAGTAAGAGTCTGAAGGCCGTGTCGTACATAACTTGATTCCAGTGTGTCAATTTTAAGGTTATTGGCTTCAGCTGAGCGAGCCGGGAGCCATAAACCTCGGTAGTGACGACGATAATTCCGCGAGCTTCACTATTATTCTTACGAGCCAGTTGGCATCAATTCCGAGCCATCTTTCCTATATTGTACCAATCAAAAGAGACGACTCTGAATATCTGAGTCGGCTTGGGGAAACGGGTTGTGATTTTGTTTCAAGATAATGTTCCCAATTTAGCACTGTCGATCTAGTCGGAAGTATATCCTCAGATGCCGTGAAGTAAGCTTCGTGCTACACAATACTCCGAGGCATCAATAGAAGGAAGCCTTATGAAGTTTTGATGAACGCAAAGTGTTATGTCTACCAACGTTCAGTTCTGCTTTTGAGTTAGGACGGCATTACCTGAGCTCGACTGGGCATGGTGGAGTATTATCTACTGCAATGACTTGCCCTTGAGAGTGGACCATCAACAAATATTGCCAAAGCCTATACTAGAATGCTAGTTAAGCAGCTGCATGGCTTGATTGTCCATTTCACTTACCATTGAAGTCCTGTCGCTGCTGACCGCGCTTTTGCTTTTCGGCCCTTTCTTTTTGGATAGTCATACCTGACGCAATTTCTGTTTCAGACCTGTCTAATTTTTGGGAAGCAGACGAGATCCACAAAGAGGTTATGCCTCCAAGGCCAGACCCCTTTATTTGTACTTGATTTCACTTGATGTTGACATCGAAATTTTGGGTCGTCTCAATGCGCGATGCTTGTTTTGTGGAGATGTGAACTCGCTTAGTGGAAGTGGGCAGCAGCAGCGCCAACTTCTCCAGGGTCATCATATTTCCCCGCGACACACTCCAAATTGAATTCCACAGACCTCAACAGCTCGCTGTCACAAGTCTTTTCGGGGTAACTGACTTCCGACTTCATGTGTTTCTGTTCCTCGCATGCTCTCGCCCTACTTTATAATTAGCGCCGGAACTGGGTCACTCTTCATTGCGAGCCGAGGTTCGAATATTAGCCTGTTTGGCACGCCGCCATCATCCAATGCATCTTCATTCCTCAATGCGATCATTATATTCCTTCTCTTTCGACGTAATAACTGCCCCAAGCTCCATTTTGGTTGTATTGACGCCTCTCAAAGCACCGAGTACTCACGCAAGATTTATTCAGGCTCTGTTTATATTCTTAAAGAAGGTTCACAATGGTCACAGTCTCCACGGACAACAAGGCTTCAGCCCCAAACAACGCGAAGCCAACCTCTTTTGACACCATCCCATATGATGCTCCACTGGAAAATCTTAACACCATACTCCACAAACGAGGGCTTTCGCCTCAGACACTCCCAGCATGGGCAAAGAAAAAGTCCCAAGCAGGATCCAACTCAAAGCATCTGACTGTACCTGACGCCGAACTCAGAGGCAAGCGCGTGATCATCACAGGCAGCAACAGTGGCATCGGTCGAGAAGCAGCTCTACAAATGGCCGCATGGGGCGCGAATCTGGTACTCGGCTGCCGTCCAAATCCACCACCCCACGAGCTTCATCCTGATGCTGTGGTAGAGGAGTGCATTCAAGCAGGCAAGAAGGCTGGGAACGTGATTGAAGTTGAGTGGTGGCCTATCGACCATGCAGATCTCAAGACTGTCGATGCTTTTGCACAGAGGTGGCTGGCTACTGGTCATGCACTTGATATCCTCTGCAGTAATATCGGAATGGGTGCGAAGCGCCCCGTACCAGAGGAACAGGCGAAGAAGGGCGACAAGTACCGCAAGACAGTTGATGGTTTCGAGGAGGTCCATTCAGTGCGTTGTCATCCACTAAAGATGTCATGTGTTCAACTGTTGCTAACGAGATCTCCCAGGTCAACTTCCTCGGGCACGTCGAGCTCATCTTGGGCCTTCTCCCCGCGCTAGCAAAGGCGTCTGAGCCCCGCGTTGTATGCACGACATCCTGCTTCCATTATCTGGGGAAGTTCGATATGCAGAACTGGAATGGCGAGAAAGACGACGCTGGCATCGGCGGGGTTCAATTTTACCAGAATAGCAAACTCAGATATCAGATCTGGCTGACCGAGCTGCAACGTCGACTGCTTCTGCACCCCGAGTTTCGCCACATCACTGTCAATGGATGCCATCCTGGCTTCGTCAACTCCGGAATCTGGTACATGCCAGATAAATCATGGATATCGTGGATTCAAGAGAAAACCACGCAATTTTTGGCATCGAGAGTCGGAATCAACTCTCAGCAAGGCAGCTTGGCTATCCTGCATGCTGCAACGAGCCTGGAAGCAGGACCGGACCCAACGATACAGGGTGTTGGGAAAGAGGGAGGAAAAGGTGGTGGACGGTATTTCAATCGGATCTGGGAGGATGAGTCAATGCCACATTGTGAGGATCCTGATTGTCGGTCGAGAGTTTGGCGCAAGGTGAACGAGGAATTGAAGCTGAGCGAGAAGGGTCTTCTAGACGTGTTAGGTATCTTTGGTACTCTGTGAATGTGTAGAACGTACTTGGGTATGCTGTTTGTAATGTATATCGTGGAGTTACGTGGGAAGTGATCTATCTTGATGTCGTTGATTATCAAACCGAGGCCCCAGAGAGATTTTCATCTGCATGCTCCTCGCGCTTTCCTACTGGTTGCCGCCTTTTACTTTTGTCGATTACAATTTCAAAAAATAATTACAAGAGCTCGAGAGAATAGGGAAAATAGAATAAAAATAAAACGAAACTCGTAAAGCGGGTGTTCGACGATCAGGTAGCCGAAAATGGCCATGGATGTAAGACTTGACTCAAACAGGGTTCGCGCCGCTGATGGTTGCTATATCGAGTAAGGAGGAACGTCGATAAGGTTGCTTGTGCCCCAAAATTATCTTAGCTTCAGTGTCGGTAAGGCAACTCGCTGATCTTGGTGTCCGGTCCACATGTCCGATTTGGTGCAACTGGAAAGGTCCCGGAACCCCACCTTGAACTTTTCGTACAACTCACCATTCGACAACTTTTCATGGTTAGGGAGATGTGTCTTGGACTCGTTGGATTGGCTGTGATCCCGAAGCGCCAATATTGCTTTCGTGTTCGTGTCAGCTAAAACATAACAGCTTCGCCGCACATCAACATCCTCGCTCACGTTATATTTCGTTCAACTTGAGCAACCCTTTCTCAAATGCAATCGCATTCCCTTTCGCCTCGACAATAATGTTTCTTCGGAAGACTCTGATCGCCAGCTTATTAGCCTCTGTTCAGTTTGCCCACGGAGACACTTCATTTCCACCTTCGGAATTGGCAAACATCAAAAGGCTGCAAGCATCCAGTCTTGCGACAGATTCAGAATGCGCTTGCAATATCTTGGCCAAACTTTTCGACAATAAATTATACGAGAATGGCTCGGAAATCTACAAAGCAGAATCAACGCATTACTGGAACGCACGAGGAACTCCCTTGCCAAGATGTGTCTTCGTCCCCACGGATCCGAATGAGGTAGCACAGGCAGTGGTGACACTAGGCTTGTGCAAATCGCAATTTGCTGTTCGTGGTGGTGGTCATATGCCTGTACGTTCATTGCCTGGATCTCAACTCCTTGACCGCCATCTTATAATCCTCCCAGGTTCCAGGCGCGGCGAACACAGATGGCGGTGTTTTGGTTGCCATGTCTAGCTTCAAGGAAATTAAAGTAGCAGATGATGAGCAGTCTGTCGATGCCGGAGCTGGACTGAACTGGCACGAGCTCTATTCAGCCATTGAACCTCGTGGTCTCATTGTAGTTGGAGGACGTTTGAAAACGATCGGTATTGCTGGCTTGACGTTGGGAGGAGGAATTTCATACTTTACCTCTAAGTACGGATTTGCCATGGTACGAAACACTACCCCATCATTATTTCTCGTCTACTAATATCTACATCAAGGACAACGTCCGAGCATACGAAGTAGTGACCGCCTCAGGAGCAATTATCACGGCCTCAGCAACTTCAGATCCTGACCTGTTCTGGGCACTCAAAGGCGGCGGAAACAATTTCGGCATCGTCACAAAATTCACCTTGGCAGCCTACAAAGCCCCCAAAGTCTCTGCCGGTCTGGCGATACATACCGAAGCCGATGTCGACAAGTACATCACCGCTCTTGCTGATTTCGCGAATCACCACGAAGAAATTGATTCGGGTGCGGGAGGGATTTTCGTCCTGCTCGTTATCCCTGGAAAGCCAGAAACGCAAGCCGTTCAGCAGGGTGTCACGGTCATGGTGAGGACTGTTCAGATCGGAGATGTGGTAAATCCTGCTGTTTTTGAGAACTTCACATCGCTGCCACATGTGTTCTCCCAATATACTGTGAGCAGTCTGGCACAGTATGTAGAGCCACTGGACTCAGCCTACCAGGCAGGAAGGTGAGTTTCGCTCCATTTTTGGGCACTGATTTCGAGACTGACGCGCACAGTGAAATCTTTGGCACTCATTCAATGCTGGTAGACGAAGCTGCCATACGTCGAATGTGGGACACTTTCAAAGAAGCAACGGAAAAGATGAAGCATATCCAGGGCTTTTACACCGCCTTCACCTTCCAACCAATATCTCAAAGTGCAGCCAGGATCGCAAAGACCAATGGAGTTGGGAACACCTGGGACATCGACGACAGCAAGCCGTACTTATGTGAGTCCAGTGAAACCGTAAACTTCACCAGAAGCTCGCTGATCTAAAGCAGGGTGGATTATTTCCACACATTGGGCCAACTCATCAGATGATGCCGAAGTCATTGCTTGGCAGAAGAATATCCGCGAGAAATTGCATGCCATGAATGTCGAGGCGGGCGTTGCACTAGATTTCGTGTACATGAATGATGCAGCCGATGACCAAGATCCATTCGCAGCATTGCCGCCGGCAAATTGGGAGAGGCTGAAGAAGATCCGAGATCAGTATGATCCGGAATTCGTGTTCACGGATCTTGTGGGTGGATTCAAGCTGGATGGCAACAGTGCATCGAGAGAGTGGAAGAAGGACGAGCTGTGAGCTCTTCTTGGAGAGAGGCTATCGATGATGAACAGAGAAGTCGTGTAATCCCACAGATTTCTCCAGATCTGAAGGTTGAAAATGACAAGGTCCCAAATGGGAAGTCCACGAGCTGGCAAAGTCGCTGTGTGAAGCCAGCTCAGAAGCCCGACTCACCGGAGGACTGCCTACCGTAGCAAATATCGAAGCTGTTTCAACAATATCAGAGTCGTCTCAGATTACACAATCCACAGAACATCCTTCGATAAGTGCTTTGACCTGTTGCTATCAGGATAGGCGCTTAACCATTGGTCCACATGCACCTCAAAACCAACAATAAGCGAGGTCTCTCAACGACGCACTGCACCAAGTCCCATGATTTCACCGTTGCTTGTTCTCTTTATTCATACCTTTCCAGTATTCGATTTTCTTCATTCTTTTGCGCTCAAAGGCTTTTGACCATACACAACAACATACGGATAGTACGCATGCTGTTTCCGATTCTTGATATCCTTCCTGACCCCCGCAAAGAAAACCGTCGACTCCTCTACTGACCACCCCAAGCCCTTCTGAAAAACCCTCGTGCTGATCCCCTCCAAGTTCGAAGTTAAATTCTCCTGCTCGAATGCACCCACCAATCTAAGTCGTGGATCTTTCGCCCATGGACATGTCGGCATCTTGAAAATAGTCTCGGTCACGCCTTCGAAGCCGGCTTCTTCGAACCACTTTTTGTAGTGGATGGGATCTTCTAGCGGTGTTCCGAAGGCGGTTGCGGCTGCGCGGAGGAGCCGGTCGTATTCTTTGAATTGACTGGTTTCGGGCATGGTGCCATCGTCGCAGTGAATTGTTCCGTTGATATTCTGGAACTCCAGCCATCCGCCTGGCTTTAGGTGCCTACACGAAGGGTCAATTTACCAGTCCCTACGATGGCTTAAAGACGTCACCGACTTGTAGCATTGCTTGATGAGACGGGGGAAGTCTCGGATGCAGAGGAGAAGATCTCGAGAGAAGATGTAATCGAAACTTTCTAGCTGCCAAGTCCACGGCTGCTCGATGTCGTCGATCTCAAAATGACAATTTGGTGCGGTCCTAGGTAACTTAGCGGAGATCAGATTCCATACGTCACGCAACGCACCATTTTGGCTGAATCGGAGCAATATCGACACCCGTTACCTGCTGGTTGTTAGAAATGCTTCTTCATTTGCAGGAGCTGTAATCACATCTGCACTAGGATTCGCATCCGCAAAATCGATACTCCAGATTCCTGGAATCCCACATCAGCGGAAAAATTCGAAGGACGCGACAGTCATCTCACCAGTCCCACAAGCCAAATCCAGCACTTTCTGCGGATTATCCGGAATTGGCGCAATCCATCGCTTCTTATCGAGAAGGATGAAATATTTGGCATGCGCCATATCAATTCTATCCATCTCCTGCTCGTCCATCGGTGCGCCATACTCTTCATAGCACGTGTCAGATTCCCTTCTTCTTTCGTAGCGAATTATTGGTGGGGCTAACCCTCTTTGCCGTACGATGCGTACGTCCTTCCATTTTCCTCGACTCCTTGCACGATGCTAGAAGACAGAGATGCTAAAGAGCTGTCTCCTCCAGTGTCGGCACCCTGGGAAAGGTCAGAGAGAAGGCTTGATCAGGAAGCACATGTCAGATTCAGACCTCATCACTGAAATCATCATCGTAAGCCTCGATGATATCAGTCGGCGGCTCGACCGGCTCCGGATTCTGCGTGGTACACATTGTACTTCAAAAGTCGTGAATGACTTCCCCAGAGCTCCAAAAAGAGGCGCATTAGTTCGTCACGAAGGAAGAAGTCCAGACTTTAAATGCGCGTTTTAATTATGTGGATGGGATGTGGCAGGGGGGCGGGGTAGTGGAACGGCATTCTCTGCAAGCACAGGGGCATCTCCGACTCCATACATCCCACATTATAGGACTTTGATTGGCGAATATACACGACACAAAGCAGTTAGTGGATTGCCCGACTTGATTGCATCCCGGATCGAACCGCTGCCATTTTCCTAGTGGACCTGTCAAAACGTGGCGTGACGAACCATAAGTTTGAGCTTCCAATTGGCGGTAAGTGTCCATGCTTCAACGCTATCCACTTGGCTGCTTTAGTTTGATTTTGAAAGCGTTCCCTGGATATGGATGCTTGCATTATACACCCTTATTGGGACAAGACACCTCGGTTAGTGGGCTCGGACGGAAACATGTCCACAAACATCCAAGTGCAATTACGATACACCCCAGTACATGAGAGGTTCCTTGCTCGTGCGGATGACGCAGCTTAAACTTTCCCGACAATCCATCTCACCATCATACCGTAACCTTACCTCGTACCACCCGAGAAAGCGAACACAGACGACAATGGCAGCTCCCGGTCCAAATGCAGAGCTTATTGCTGCAGCGAGTGAGTTCGCAGCTGCGGTCAAGGATTTCAATGGCGACCCAGTCAGGCAGCGTCAGCTGTTGAAGGAGGCTGACAGATTGCGCCTATTGTTGGAGACTCCAATGGATACGCTTATGAAGCAATGGGAAATGAGCCAATGCATCGCGGCTATGAACTTACTAGTCGAACTTGATGTTCTCGAGGCCATTCCTAAGGAAGGATCCATCAGCTCGAAAGACTTGGCTGCAATTGTCAAAGTCGACGAGTCTGCCATAGGTGGGGCTATCTGTGAATGGATTTAGATGCTATTGATAACAAATCTATAGCTCGAGCCTTGAAGCTCGTCGTGATAAACGGTATTTGTGTCGAGCCAACACCAAACACATTTGCCCTCAATGCCAATGCATTTGTTTTCCTCAAGGGTGTGGCGAGGGAGTTCTTCCAATTCATGATCGACCAGACCGGACCATTCTACAAACTACCTGAGTACTTCCGTACCCACCAGCAGGAAGACTTGTATGACTTAAAGAAGTCACCATATGCCTGGGCAGTTGGTCTCGAGGGCAAGGATTATTATGAAGCAATTTCCAGCGACCCGAAGAAACTGCACAACTTCAACTTTACGATGGCAACCTCAGAAGCCGTCACGCCGATCTTGGGCATGTTCCCATGGGCAAGCATGAAAGAGCAGGTCGAAGCTGATCCTTCCCGGCCCTTCGCTGTTGATATCGGAGGAGGAAGAGGTCAATTCCTCAAGGCCATCCAACAAGAGGCACCGAACGGATTTGGCGCCAAGATGATTCTCCAAGATCGACCAGATGTTCTTGCTTCCTTGACAGAAGATGACATCCCTGGAATTGAGAAGATGCCATATGATTTCTTCACCCCACAGCCAGTCAAGAGTAAATTTTCATCCTCCCGATCTCCTTCCATACGACTGTTATTACTTTGCTGACCCATTTCAGATGCGCATTTGTATGTCATGCGCCGCATTCTCCATGACTTTTATATTCCAGTTTGCAAAGATCTCGTGAAGAACATTGCCAGTGCCATGGGACCGACATCACGATTCATCATCGCGGATATGATCATGCCAGACAAGGTGGAAATGGGAACTGAGGTCACACCATACTGGATGGATTTCAATTGTAAATCGAGCGGATTCTGACATAATAACAATACACTAATACTTATAGTGATGATGTTGAATGGTACGGAGAAGTCGAAGGCGCAGTTTGAGGAGATCTTGGATGCTGCTGGTCTGGAGATCGTGAAGATTCACCCATTTGCCTTTGGATGTCACGCAAACATTGAGTGTCGATTGAAGGCCACCGCATCATCATGATGAGCTGGAGAGCTCAGGAGCTAGAGTCAGAGACTTTGTATTCATTCAGCTTTTCCTGATTTGGAGAAGTGAAAGATCATGTGCATAATTTCAATATGGCCAGGACACGCATCAAATTTGTTTCACAATAAATCGATTCATCTTCTCATTGAGCTTTTGGTTTGCTTGAGGTAAAGACAAACAAGAGATCATTAAACGATAAATGTCAATTGACGTGCTTTAGACGAAGACTGATACATCTTCATGTGTTCCACGTCCGTCACGTCCGTCACGTCCTCTAATCTCTGCCCCGAAAGTCAATCTCCCTGGGAGATTGACTATCTCAATGATTATCTGGACTGGATTACCACTTTCAACCCACCTATTGTCTTTGCACTAGCATAGATAAATAGCCGTGTCGCTTATGAACACTTTCAGCGCGATGTAAGTCGCATGTCGAAATGACGATGCGCGTAAATATGAGTTTCGCGCTACATTTGCTGTTCTTCCATCACCTATACGTGTACACCCACTTCCTAAGCTCGCCTACATAGGAGATTTGAAGAGAAAAGGTTCGAGTTCCGACAACACCCATATTTCTCGAGCCACACTCGAGAACTTTAGCACGTAATTTTCAATTCCCTTCATACTTCCCAGGGTAAGCACTGACGTCGAACAGTGTTTCTTTCTCGACAACGACAAACGCCCTACTAAAATAAAGAGAGGATCGAATCATCTATGACAGTGAGGAATCATCAGCCCCATCCTCTCGATAAACCATCAACACAACGAAGAACTCGCCCATCATGCCCACACGCATCATAGAGTCAAACCAGCGAGGGACCAGCGAGCCACCATCGGAAAGCGACCACCCGACTGCCCCAGCTTGACGGGATGTGAGACAGAGACCGAGACCGATCTTCAACTTCCCATCCTCCGCCATTCAATAATATAGCACAGGCTGTTCGCGATGTGGTTGACCGGGCACCGGTGGCCAGCGATAACGAGGCGGATGATCCAGGTCTGGCAAGAGCAGCACAGCTTCGCAGTCTCGCGCGACGTCGAGAGCAAGTCCAATCGCAGATCAAGACCGTCAAATCCGCCCAGACTGCCACGAAGGTCGTCCCGAGAAATATCCAGTATCCGATGTATCCTTTAACCTTGAACACCCGTAAGTTTAGGCCCGATGTCACGTCTGGATTTGGCCTTAGCTAATGCGCAACAGCATCTGTTCCTCATCCTCGCCGCGGTACGCCGCCTGAGCATCTCGCGTGGCGTGCTTATTGAGGGCAATTCCGAAATGAGCTGCACTTCCAGCAGGTTCGACTTTGTGGCTCTCCCTGCTGCAATGAAAAGATATTCCACTTCAGATAAACAACAGGGGTCCAGGGTAATCTGTGCGATGGGTAGAGAGTCTTCACATGGGATCCTGGGAGCGTATTGGTCAATAGGCGCAATTTGGGAGCAGGTCACACTAAGTGTCGGTTGGAGTGTCCTGTAGACAGCTACCCAGGCTTGAGTGAACGAGTAGCTCTTTCAAGGAATGAGTATTTCCAATCAACTTCTTGGTCAATCAAAAATCGTGTTTCAGATTGACTTCTCGCAATCCGGTCGTTGACGCGTGGGGAACTGCCGAGAATCGTGAAGCCATTTATGATCATGCATGTTACAGCACGACTGTCACCCCTTGATATCAATGTTGAAGTGCATGAAGAGAGCTTAAAGACCTCCACTTTGATTGTATTCAGTTGATTCCAAACACAATGTTGGGAGCTTATCATCCAAGACTGGAGGAAAACGAGGCCCGAAAATCCCATTTTGGCTTCGAAGTACGAACGAGAGGTATTTGTGTCTAGTCACCACTTCTGACCAGACCAGCATGGGAGATAGATAGTTCTCAGGTAGATTTTGTAACTAAGATGTGTGAGGAAATGCCCTGTCGTGTATTGAAGCTGCATTTCAGCTTCAAGAAAGCCCAGTAGGTCTAAGCTCCATGTTTTAGGCTCGCTTAAGTCAAATCCAAACAATGCTAACGATAACCACTATCCCGATTTTTTCTTCCCACCACAACAACACCGCTGACGCGACACACAAAGGCGACTCTCAACTGGATCGACAGCAGACATGGGCCTCCCCTTGTTCAAGACTCCGATGGAGGATAAGCTGCCTACACAAGAGTAAGTCGTCCTCAAGACGTGATTGACCCGATCTCGAGCTCCGCTGATGACTGCCAAGCAGCGTCGTCGTCAATGCTATTGACACTTCAAGTATCCCAGCAGTTGCACCAAGCTCTAGAAATGAGAGCTCACCTGATATCCTCGGTCGCGTAGCGCAGCATACCCCTCGTACACATCATTGGAGCTTTTCGCAACCAGTCACAGCCAGCCTCAACGGTGCAGGTCGCCCTGCACGGGAATACGCCCCATCAAGCAGATCCAGCAGCCCAAATGACCATTACCGAGGCCAACAACCAACTTCAGCCCGAGACGCCTGGCAGATAATCGATTCTCGTCCAAGGAACGCAATATCAGGCACCGACTACGTCGAGAGAAGACTCAGAGAGGTGATTGGACACGAGGTGAATCGGCTCTCTACGTACCTATACACACAGACAGGAGGAAGCGCCGTCGAAGAGGACAGACAAGTGATGATGGATGCTGAGAGCATGATTGAGCAAGTTCACCAAGACTTGAGACGTGTGGTTGATGCGCGGATGGGATCGATCATTCGACCAGGTTGGTCTGGCAACACAGGCACTCCAGCAGTCGCGGAATCAAATTCTCGTGAGCAGTGGCATCCTGTACGACTAGCAAGCTCTGATTTGTTCATTCCTCCAAATATACCCGGAACTCCAACCGATGTCAACCGTGATCTTCCTGGTTCGTACAGTCGTCTTGGTCGTAAGTACTGCCAATTATCACTACTATTCGTGGGCAATGCTGACTTCATGTCTCCTAGCTTCTTCAGCCTCCACCGCGCAAGTTGTAGCGAACATCGAGCTACCTCACCATGCTGATCGAGCAGCCACGCCACCTATTCGAAGTGCAGCTCCCAGCCCACCAGCTGTCGCTGGACATGTTCGCGGTCGACACAGCCCTCCATCATGAAATCATTCAAGCCTTGAGACTAAACAATTTTCAGGCTACAATGTGCTTGATGGCGGAAATGTAAGGATGATGATGCTTGGAGTTTGTTTGGAAATTGGACGGGTATTCATGGCGCAGTGCTTTGGGGGATTATCTGTGTCGACCACGACTTTTGCTTCATGCCGATAGTTGGTAGATCAGAGCTGAATTGTGATCTCAATTGTAGGGTGTTTGGTACATTCCTGATGGATTGGAAGTTGAGCTACGGAGGGTTCCGATGGTTTGGTACCAATACTGGTCAATGAAGTAAGTAAGACTGTACGGTCATTTCAAGGAATAGATATGTACACAGTGTAAAGCTCAAGTTCGCCTCATCCTACTTTCATGTGCCATGATTAATTCTTGTAGTGATGCCGTGATGTCAGATTGTACTTGTCTAGTGAAGGGCAGGCCAAGTCTCAACCACCACGCATCCAGCGCAGGCAAGAGTACTTAAGGATATAGTAAATTCATTGCGGTATTTGAGAGACCAATGCCTTCGTTTGCACCATCATCAAGCTTCTCCTAGATTTCTCGACAGTAAATTATGTCATGGAGGCCATTTCAATTTCACGTGTTTGCTTGCCCTCGCTAATTCGACTAGTCAACAAACCCTTGCACCACCACATCGCGAAACCATTTTCCTCCGTCACCTCAGGGCCTCGACAACACCGTCGATCTTTCCAATATTGCACCATTTACTCATTACAGGACTATCAAGATGTCCATTCTAACTCCTCGCCAGCAGCCACAAGGACGCGCAGCAAGCGTCAGCGATATCTGGTACCTCAGCTACGATGTCCCCAGCTTGAGCCACATTGCTGGTCATGGTCCCGCACGCCAGGAGATCGAAGTCCATGTACATCAAGGAGCTAGCAGCTTCCGACTTGCCAACATGCGTTCTACGGCGAATCAACATCCACGTCCTCCAACCCGTCGTAATGACTATGGTAGAAGTTGGCCTTGGACGCGTACCGGTCAAGAATGGGACGAGTCTATTATCGAAATCAGCGCAGAAAGATCCACTCTGCAAGACAACAATCATACTGCAACCGACTCACCTTCAGGAGCACCAGCTGGTCCTCATGCATCTGATGATGCTCGAAGAACAGACACTGCTACGGGAAGGCCTACAAGAAACATGGTAGTCAACCTGACAACAGCTGAGGACAGTCCATCATACAGACAGTTTCTAGCCCGGATCGCAGCTGATGAACGAAACACACGGGCTGCGATCGCAAATCGCCGCAATGAGCAACCAGCAACTGCCAGGCCTGTCGACGACCAGACACCAATTGTTCAGTCCAATAATTACTTTGAGTCTTTCTCGCAGAGAAGCCTCGGACAAAACAATGAGACGCCTATGCCATCAAATGCTACTGGCACAGGAAGCGGGGGTGGACTGCTGCGTAGTGCTGCTAGACCGCGGTATGATCGCAGCCCTCCAATCATGGGGCAAGGAACATTCAACAGCCTTGAACCGTTCCTCGAAGAGATCCATCACAGCCCCCAGGCAATCAACCAGGACGATCAACCTGTCCCCAGACCAAGGCTTCCAACATTCATAGAAGAAGCAAGAGGACAAAACCTTTATGGAGCATCCAATCTCATCTACCCAGATCCAGGCGATGGCGAGCCGTTTGTGCTTCAGGATCTCCTCCCGGTAGACGTCCTCACTCTGATTGCCGCAGATCCAGACATCGACACTCGTTCGGTATATGATGACATCGCATGGATTATCGAGGATGAAGTTCCACACCTTCGAGATTACCGATACCGCCTTCTGTCAGGTGGTACTGTCGGTGTGCGTCAACCACCAGCCGTTGTCGAGGAGGTCTCTAGGAGAAGAGCTGGACATGGGGATGTTGTAGAAGCTGCTGATACTGTGCAAGATGAGGCTGACCAAGCTGTCCTGGCCGAAGTCCTTACTGGCCGACTTGCACTCCCAGCCGAGGTTGAACTCCCTCCCCCTGCTTCAATTCATCTCGGATCTGCTGCCGATACGCCCACAGCTGATGCCATCAGTGCCATCGACGACGAAATCGCTCAAACTTTACGACACCGATTGGAGCTCCCAGCTGGAACTGATCAGCACCGTGCAGCTCGTGCAATTACAGGTAAGTAATTCTGCCATCTCGCAAGCTTCATCATCCCATCTCGAAATTCAAGTGTCTAGATTCAGTAGGAGGAGTTCTGATGTACGTGCAGGGAACAGCAATATCCTCCGGGACGCGCCCCATGCCTCCTACGAATCCGAGTCCGACGACTCCGAAATCTCAGATAACGTGAGCCCGGTCTCAGTTAGTTCAATCTCGGTCGGTGAAAGCGATTATATTGATGGTTTCAGAGATGTTCCGAGAGGTAGAATGGGTTGTTCATGCCCGGAGTGTAATGGTAGGTTCTCGTTCTTGTGAAGGAAGTGGTTGCTAAATCTCTCCCGGATATTTGGCATGCCGCGTAGATAGATCCATTGATACTTGGGCGTCGGATGGATACTATGAGACGCGGAAAGAGCGTTCACTTAATAGACCGAGGGAATGGGTTTTTATTTTCTTGAGTACAGAAAAGCAGGCGCCAAGATAGAGTTCTTGCTGTAGAGTACAAAGTCAAGAAGGCAGAAGTTTCGAAAGGACATTCGAACGAAAAACAGACTTGTTCTGTTGACCTATAACGTTGTGAGTAGCATGAAGAAATTTGGTAGACCAATTCATGAATGATTTCCGGGACTCGACTCGACTGCCCATTAATATCTCGAGGTGTCTCCATCCTTGCTCGTCCAGCTGCCATCGTTATATTGTTACGTACAGAGATATCTGGTACTCTAAACCCATGATTCTCATCAGTTCTTTTGGAAAGACTTGACATCTGAGCATGAAGCAGAATTCCACACTTGCTTTCTGTTGCACATCGTCCTTCGTATCCGGACCTTATAGGTCCCGCCGAAGACCGAGATTTGCCTCTGGTGCCTGGTCAAGTACATTCCAAACACTGACATATTAATAGACGGCAATCATCGTATGCATTCACCCTGGATCGAGCAATTTGTTGCACATCGTTCTATATACCGGAATGCCGAGACCAGTTCTCGGTGGGTTGTGAAAGCCCGAGAAGCACGAAACTGCGCTGTCTTGGTCCGAGAGACAGGTTGAAGATAACCTGTAGTAGAGTCAGGGCTTATCAAGATTCACTTGACGCTGCCATTCTGCAACTTTGTTGCATGTCGAGCGTCAAGTTGATTTCGAATTCTCTTCAAGTCAGCCTAAGTCTGACAATTGTGAACAGAAAGTGCCAAGATCCTCACTTCGGTCGAGTTTTTCGGGGATTTGGGAGAGCAACCACTAATTGATCTTTCCCGGGCTCGTTCGGGAAGAGGGAGGCCATGTAACCGGTAATCCGGTGCGACTCATGCAGCTTTATGTCCGATCCCGTCAAACGTCGCGGCCCCGAGCAGTCGATTTCATGGTTGAAGAATCGGCCATAATTTGCTTTTGTTCGCCTCTAGACCTCTATTTGTGTACATGGGTTTTCAAGTCAAACCCAATTCTCGCTATAAACAGCGCTTTTGTTGCACATCGCAACCATATCTCCGTAGAGCCCGACGCTCTCGCATTGTTTATAGCGGACTTTACTTCCATACCCACCAATTCCTTCTAGCGAAAAGCGAGAGGCGAGAGAGGCGAGGCGGGTGAGATTTTGAATCAGATCCGAGATCTCTTGTAAAGATCTACTTACAGAAAATTATAGATCTACCAATCGCAACGGATAGAGCACAAATACCTGAGTATGCTCAGGTTGTTGACTGGCAAATATAGTAGTAGTAGCCGCAAAATTGATAGATTCTCTCATGGAAAGCTGCGGGGTTAAAAATCCGGCTCGCGAATGAGCTTGCTTGACTTACTCTACCCTTCTCAGAATGCCTCTTATGATATTCAACCACGTCGAATTGAAGCTTTTTGTTGCACATCGCATCCATATCTCCGTCGCACAACTGTTCCTGCATCTACTTCATTCCGCACGCAGGGCATTCATATCTCCATCCCATCCTCCGCACACCCCGCGCTATCCGAAATCCGAGGCGGTCCGTAGCGTCGGGCTCGGGTCCTACATCACAACCGCCACATTCCACACTAACCAGCCATTCATCCAATCCCGCAATCTGTTTACTAATACCCTCTTTCAATGTAGAAAGAAAAGTAAAGTTTTGTTGCACATCTGCATATAAAGCCCGTCGCCGAAGAAGGCCGATGGGCGGAGATGGGAGCCGACGGCTGTGACTTAAAGCCGATATGTGGATGTTAGCGAGGCGGCGTTAAGAGTTACACGGAGAGGAGCGGACGCCGTGGAAGAGCGATGGCTGGAAAGTGAGGCGAAATTGCTCAAGGAAATTGAGGTTCGGAGAAGAAGCCGATAGTTTGAATCGGAGTTTGCGAGGGCTAGTGGATGATGTGAGATGTGAAAGTGAGATCAGATCCGTTCGCGGTTCCGCGGCGGAGATGGACCTGGACCCAAACGGAGCAGGAATGCGAGGAAGACGGGGTGAGACGGCCAAGTGCGCCAGCTGGGAGAAATCAATCATAGAAGACCTTACAGATCGAGGCTGACGATGATGATTAGTCACCTCGAGGATGGTCAGAATCAACTTCGAGAACTGGCGTGTGCAGTAGTGAACCGTGAAAAGTAGTCTACTGCATCTCGTGATCCATACTCGCTCGCGAAAAAGAAACCTTTTGCGCAACAAAATTCTGACAGTACTCTCGATGGAAAGTGTCGTACTGGAATGCCAATTGTCAAAGTTGGGGGATGTCCTCCTTATCGAGAGCATGGAGTGACCCCGCCATTCTTGGAAGCGGATGAAATAAACACCCGTAACCGAGCTTCATCGGCCAAGAAAGTCAATGCTGTACCATCACAGCGGATATCATGATCTTGGCGGACTATCAACTTTACATAGTAATATGACTACCTGCGAATTTATATTACAGATCAGACCGAAATTGGCTATCATTATGCTTATAGGGGAGTTTTTGATCCTCCGCGTCGGCGGAAGTTAAGGTGGTCGCGTTGTATAAGAGAAAGACGGAAAAGGCGTATCCTTATAAGAGGGTTATCTTGCTTGACCGAAAGAGCTATTCGTCAGTCTGAGACTGTACACAGTTGGTTGAAGATTGATGGATCCGTCCGAGTTCTCGGCGACGGCGAGTAGCTTGGTTGGAGTCGACACAGTCACAATCGTGGGATGTCGGTCTGTATTCCTACTTGAGCCCAACCAAAAGAGCGACTTGGACCAATGAAATCGAGAAACTAGGGCTGAGAAGACCATTTTGTTCGTTGAAAGATGTACTGGCGATCCAAAGGACGCATATCGAATGCCTCCGTGTCCGACGTGGAACTCGGATTCATGATGCCGACGGTGAGATTTTCGCAACGTTGCCGCTCGACGATTTTCTCGGAGTCTTCGCATTAGGGATCGATCTCCTTCGATTTGCGAATCAAATCTCGCGTCTCTGTAAGAGGGATGTCAAAATATCGAAGCCTCAGGATGAAGGAGTGGTAACCACATAGGATGAACAGCCGAACGCGAAGAGTGACCTGATACAGAGGGCATTCAATACAATGGGAAGACAATATGGAATAAATTTTTGTCGGTATTCAGAACAAGCAATATGTCTACGGAGAAGGAGAACCTATCTGTCACAACATCAAGATCTGAACAATGATAAAGTTACAATAAAACCGTCGCAACTACGAACTGACTCTCTTCCACGGCCGAATCCATTAAACATCAAAATCACGGGGACCAGTCTCTTTAAGCAAGAATTTCGTCTCACAACCAACCGCCGATCTCATACATTCTTCTCAGCTCGTATCCCCAATTCAGATATTCGGAGTCCGACCCGCATTATCTGATTGGACAACAGGCGGCTTCGGGGGTTTGGCACGCCGCTCGGAAACCGAGCGAAAAGTGCGACGAGCAACAAAATCTTGATTGAAAGCCATGATTAGTATGGGAGGAGAGGCAGAGCGATGATTGGATCGTGTGGTACTGATAAGATTGGCTGGAGGGATTTGAGTGGTTGGAGGGATTGATATTGGAGTGGCTGGTATTTACGAGCGCGGAAGGTCGCCGAGCGGCCGCTGGTGATGGCGGGGTAGAGATACGAGGGAGAGAGCGTGTAGGATATTTTTTTTAGATCATTTGATCTTGTCAAGCAGCTGCAATGTGCTACGGGTCATCCTACTTGGACAGGTACGTAATTTCGAGAAATGAAATCTCCAGATCTATCAGGCATTCCATACGACAAGCGCTTTACAGCAGTTCAACCACCGATGGGACAGGTAATTCCCATCTAACTTTATTTTTACCCCTCCTGAAGCGAGACTATCACCAGCCAAACAACAACCCCAGCCCAGCCGGATGTCGGAAGCCGCTCAATCCCGAGCACGGAAACCACGGCACCGATGGGAGCGGGACGAAGCGCATTTTATAGATATATCATTCCTATCCAGCCTCTTGGGGATTTTGCATTTGAGTCGAAGGATTGTCTCTGCATATCACGAGAATCTGATTGGATGGTTCGGGGTAGGACGGTCGTAAGTGAGGGGTATAGGTACAGTGCGAGTCTGTGTTCGCCGAGATGGCAAGGACGGATGCTCGGATTTTGAAATGCCGCTGGATTCTGCGATGTGCAACAAATCGAAGTGGTGGAAATATGATAATTAATCAAGTGAAGTATCTTTTATCTGTTGGTCTATCATAGAACTCTCCGATACATAAACCCGAGCAAGAGACCTGAAAGACGTCCTAGTGCCTTGTTGTTGATGTGGCTCAAGAAGTTTCTTACTATGCACCCGCACCACTCCTTCACGCCTTGTTGGTAGCAAGAGCTCCCTGGATGGCGAATTGTGTCGAAATTCCGGCTGCCCTCTGTGTTGAGTTCAAGTTCTTTACCAGCGTCATCTGGTAACATGTTGCACTACCTTGCCTTGAAGCAATAACACTAGCAGCAAGGAAATAATTCCAGATCTGTATGCCATATCAGCCCCTCTTCAGTTTCCCCAAAACAATGGACAGAATCGAACAACTCACTCTGAACCATCTTCCACCATACTTTGCCTCAACCTTCTCTCTGTTTCCGAGCCAATTCCTGTACCATCTCCACAAAGTCGCCGAGTAATGTACCCCAATAGTATCAATACTCTTGACCTCAAACCCCGCACTTTCAATTCGATCGACATAGAACCCCAATGGCGTCGATGCATCAGCCCCAGGAAACACATACTTACTCATCAGCGTCAAACCCCACACCAAATCCTCAAACTGCCATGACTTCCTCAGTCCAGATAACTGGAACACAAACACGCCATCATCGTCCAGAAGATCGTAAACCTGTTTACAGAATGCCCCAAAGTTCCTCACCCCGACATGCTCAGCCATCTCCAGACTGACAACTTTATCATACCTTAACTTCGGTATATCCCTATAATCCATACACAACACCTTACTCTGCCCTTCACTGATCCCATCAGCCGCCAAACCCCTATTCCCCCACTTCGTCTGGTTCCGTCCCAGAGTAACACCTGTGACATGTGCACCATAGTTCACACTGGCAAATCGAGCAAGTGTTCCCCACCCGCAGCCGATATCGAGAAGTGTCTCTCCGGATTTCAGGCCAAGTTTCTTGCAAACTATTTCCATCTTGTTGTCTTGAAGTTCTTCGAGCGTTTCTTCGCGAGATAGGTCGGAGATCATGCCAGATGTGTAGACCATTCGGGGACCGAGGAACCAGGCGTAGAAGTCGTCGCCGCGATCGTAGTGTCCGCGGACTTGTTCTTCATCTATTCGACAATCCCAGCACGTCAGTGTTCAGAGTTCGTATTGGGGTCCTCTGATGAGTGAGAGAAGAGGAAATGCAGGCAAAGGGAGTGGAGCGAAGGACGACTGACCTTGAGATCTCGTATGAAGTATCAACTCAGGCACAAAGCTCAACAGGAAGTACTTGAAGAAGCCAAACGTCAACCTGAAATCAGCCCAATCATGTCTCCACTCCAGAACCTCCAACACATCACCATTGAACTCCACATCTCCATCGAAGTACTTCTCTTGAAGAATCTGGATAGGTATCTTATTCCTTCCCTTATACCTTTCTTTGTCTTTTGCGTTCTTGAAGGTGATGTAGCTTTCGATTGGGCGACCGGGGAGTTTGACTTTCGTGTTTCTGCGGGGCGTGAGGATCGAGGAGAGGTACCAGAACGTGGCAAGGAGTGGGAAGGTTGTCAACAGGGCTATGGGGAGGAAGGAGAGGAGACTTTGGTTGAGTAGGATGGTGAAGATTGTTGGGACGCTGAGGAGGAAGGTGACGAGGTAGAGGTTCGAGAAGCCTTCCCGGCCTGGGCCATCAGCTGGGAGGACGCCAGTGTGAATTGACGGAGACTGTAGAAGGAAGAGATGAGTCGAGGTCGAGCAAGGTGAAGATTAAATCAGAGTATGATCTTACTGATACGACATTCACACCACAACTCCTTTCCAAGGCCAGTGTTTTAGGTGCTTGAGGGGATGTGGTGATGAAATCGATGTCACTTTCGGGCGGGCTTGGTTTGGGGTCCATGATGAGAAAATTGTTGATTGTTGACTTGAATAGAAGTAGGGAAGGAGGATACTCATAGACTTATATACAAATGGCCCATTTCAATTCCATTCTCTATCTCCTCATCAACTCCATCGACTTGTTACCCCCAGCAACCACACGCTAAGCTCTTCTCGGCCAAGAAGTGCGATGGAATCAAAACAGTCTCCAAGCCAAGATATCACAGACTGCCGTGACCGTGACTCTCCAGGTATAAATAGAGCACAGATTGGATCTGGTTTTATTGTGATCTGACGCGTTTTGGGAGACGGTTAATTGCTGTGCCAGATGAAGCTAAACCCTTTTCGGGCAAAAAGAGCGATGAGACAAGCGAGTCTCATCGTCTGAAAAGGGGGGGCCGCTAGCGCGGGGTATTTTCAACAACTGCCATTCCTCCTCCTCGTGGATCCTCAGCAATCACAAGCTTCAAATGTACTGCGAGTGTTGATACTCAATCGCGCCAAGTGGGAGTCTTCCAGTGTAAAATTCAGAAGTCCGCAAACTCAAACAATGTCGGAAGCTCGGCGTCATAAATCCCGCGCCGGGTGCCAACAATGTAAACGTCGGCGAGTGAGTTTATATTTATATCCCAGAGCCAGGCGAGCACGCCAAAATATCCCATCCACTTGCCTTGCTGATACTTACCCAGTCTAGGTAAAATGCGACATGGGAATGCCGGGATGTAACCAATGCCGTCGCCAAAAGCTCCAATGCCCAGGCTACCAAAAACCACTGAAATGGGTCAGCGATGAAGCTTCTTCATCATCACGAACCCCGAAGCAGACCCTCCCGTCTCGGACATCAAAGTCCCCATCAACAGCCAGAACATCACGCTCAACCTCCGGAAGCGGCTCCTACATCTCAGGATCCTGCCTTGGTGAACCACTCCACGATGACTCCACCGCCCTCATCCACCACTACTTCACACGCGTCTGCCGCATAGCAGGCTGTTTTGACTCCCCTTTCTCTCCCTTCCGTATCATACCTCCTCTCATCCTCAGCACCTCCAAGCCCATCTTCCTGCTGCTGCAAGCCTCTTCCGCCGCACAGCTGAGCCGGCAAACCCCCTCCATGCGCGTCAAAGCCTTGCATCTACAAACCGAAGCCTTCTCCGCTGTACGCGACGAGATCGGAACCCTGATGAGCGCGGGTGGAGGATTTGGTGTCTCGGATGAGTTGATGCTCAGTTCGATCTTTGCGGGATTGACAAGTGCGTGGTACGATGTTAATGACATAGGACAAAGTCATGTGTTTGGGAGTCAGGTTTTGTTGTCGTTGTGGTTGATGGGGAGAGTGGGGCAAAGATTGAGCTATCAGCAGACGTTCATACTCGGTGCGTATGTGTACTGGTTTATGATTTCGTCGTTTGCGGCTGGGGATCCGTGGCAGTCGTTTTGCTATCAGGAGGCGCTGCAAGGAACGCTGGCGACCTTGGATATGTGTCGCGATGTTGTGGATGATGAGGATGTACCGGAAGGAGAGAGGAAAGTGTACCCGCATCCGCTTACGGGCTTCTCGAACGAAGTCTGTCTGGCGGTTGGCAAGGTTGGGTCGTTGTGTCGACTATACTACAACTCCACAGGTGACAGGAGAGATGTTGCGAAGAAGAAAGCGAGGATCAGTGAGCAAGAACTGTTGGACTTAGGAGTATACGAGAGCGAAAATTTTCATGACCCACAAGATCCCAAGACGACGGTCGAAGAGATATTGAGCGTGAGAGAGGCGTATAGGCTGGCCGGCTTGCTGCAACTTTACGACACTTTTCCGTATTTGCTACACCACCATTCTCAACCCTCGCCTTCACCCGAAACCCCATCCCCAGAGTCAGAAAGTCTGGAACAAACACACTCTCCAGCTCAGCATAATTTCTTGCTGGCCCTCGCCATTCACATACTTCGCATCCTCGCCACCATACCTCCGTCATCAGGTACACGGGTACTTCAAGGCCTGCCCGCTCTAATCGCTGCAACATGGCTCGTAGATCCTCATCCCTCAACAGCAGACATCTTCGACCATTCCCAACTTCATCTCACGACTCCACCCTTTCCCCCATTCCCTTCCGACGAATCAACCGCATCCCAAAAGCAATACTGGCGCGACCGTGTTCGCGACGGCCTCAGAAAGCATGATGAGTACGTTGGCTTACAACAAGTCTCTAGAGTGCTGAATATTGTTGAAGAAGTATGGAGACTTGATGACTCGCGGAGCCAGGGAGGAGGAGAGAAGTGTAAATGGATGGTTTTCGTTGCTAGGAAGGGGTTGCAGACTTTGTATGGGTAACCAAGCGGAGAGCGCCTAGGAGGCTCAGAGAGGGGAGTCGCTTGGAGGTTTGACTCCCATCAGACACAAACCAAGTGACCGAACAAACCAGAATCTCAAATGGGATCTTGACCGAGCGCTCTGTAGGGACTGCTTGTTCACAATCTTGAGCTGTGGAAAGACCATCAAATGGTTACGTGGAGATACAAAGCTTGCACGGAGAATAAATCGTGCTGCTGCACTACTGTAAAGTATCTGTGTTGCCTAGTATACCACACTTAGAGAATAGACCAATCCTTCTCACTTCCCCTAGTCAACCCAGAATGTATTCACTCGCGGCCCAAAGCTCCAGTATATATTTTGCGTATCAACATAACGTTTCCTTATCCCAAGTAGTGTTAAAAAAAACCACAGAACTCACATTCGCTTTTCACGAAGACGCGCGCTTTTCTACTTATGCTATGTGTAAATCAATTCCCATCCTGTCCACACTGGCGACTACATCGACTGGAGTGTCTTCAGTCGTGAAAGACAGGAAGTCACACGCCTCTATGTTCATGGAGACAATTACGTACTGCTGCCGAGTCTCAAAATCGCTGCCACGCTGGATATTGCTGTTGATGCTGATGAACGCTGTGTTAAAGAGGATTTCTGATCCTCAAGCGGTCCCAGCCAAGCGCCTACACTTATCTAACACCTTCTTGTATGGCCATTCGCGCGATGCTTTCGAATGCATAGCCTCGACCTAAGTTGCGTGCAGCTAGATATGTCATTTGGATATCTTCCTTGGCATCTACTCATCTCTGTCTTCCAACTCCCAGAAAGAATCGAAATTTATATGTGAGAAGAAGCGGAACCCAAGTTCAAGTAGGAATACAAATATACCAGGTAAACATGCAACAAGTTTTTTCTCTCGCCCCCAACGTCTAAAAAATTTCCCTTCTTCCGTTCTTTTTACTTGCTGCTCCTTGACCGTTGCCGTGACTGATCTTGCGATTAGTACTCAAACGAAACGTCTTTTTCAAATGTCTTCGCCTCTAAATCTGACATCTATGAACACGAGCTACCAGAGGCGGAGGAAGTGAAGCAGATCATGGATGCAGTGGTGCAAATTGCAGACTTGTAGGTCCTGCAGATCTTCCAGATCACTTTACATGATATAGCTTATAGGATCGAAGCGTTCGCTCCAATAAGCTGGCCAGCAGAGAGCTATCATTGCCATAGGCTTGTTGCTGTCATTTATTGCTCACAGTGGCGATCACACCATCATCAGTTGGAGAAAGTAGAAGGTCAAAAGATACTCTTACTAGCATTTTGCTGTCGTTGCACCACAGGCTGGATCGAGACCTTCAAATGAAGGACTCTGCTATCATTTTCGTCGCAGTTGTCGATCCTCCACTTTTGTCGATTGTGAATAACAAAGTTTGTACTAGAAACATAGTGTCCGGGCCACTAAGATCTGACGGGCTTAATGAAAAGTAAAGAGAAACACCAAACTGGCAATAGACCAGGGGAATCATGGATACAACCCTTGAAGCAAATAAAATAAAGCAGGGTACCTGAGTCCTGGCTCTGTGACAAACGAACGGTGTCGTCGTGCTGTGTGATGAGAGCTCAGTGGAAGATGGATGTGTACTTATATGCTAATGAGGAAAATCTTCTGAGACTCGCATGACCCAGAACCCAAGGAAAGTGGTCGCAGTTCGGGGCATGTCTACTCATTGGAATCCAGTACGATAGACTTCTAATTGTGCTTGCTGACAGGACTTGACGTGTTCTAGTAACACCAGTGGTCTTTCTATATTTCTTGTCAGCAATCTGGATGGTCTCGAGAATTCGAATTGACCTTCAAGCGAAGTTGGGGAAAGATCAAGGGACGGCACTAGGACTGTTTCAGTTGACAACGTGACTTCGACATCCTGATCAGAACGTGATGCATTGCTCGGAGTATAAAGTTGTCAAATTATTTCCACTGTCAAGCATCCCAGTTCGGTCGTCTGCAGGTTTTTCGGTCAATAAACGCAAGGTATCGCCCAATCCCAAAGTGATGGTCACGTTACCGCAGGCGAGCGCCAAGGAGTCAGCCAAACACTGAACGGCTTGCAAGGTCTCTTCCCACCCATCCTCTGAATGCCTTCACTTCAACCTCGCTAGCCGCAGATACATCCTTTGCCCTTCACCATTATCACTTCAATCTCTTCTCCTTTCAAAACAAAACACAGCCTTGACACCCAACTCCCTCCTTTCCCTTCCCCAGTTAGTCAGATGCAGCGGGCCGGACCCGGACCCGCTGCCAGTGTCAGTGCCAGCACATACAACACACGTGCGGAGATGAATCGATCACACCGCCAGGAACGACCATGGGCCATCGGAGATTCTGATGCATCTCTCTGTCCTTGAAAGCGTCGTCAAACCCTCGGCAAGTGGCACGAAGATTGTCGATGGGCCAAGTTTCACTCTATTATTACTGGTTGTCTGTGAGGACGGGAGTTGTCTTGTCTGGCAGATATCAATTGGATGATGGCAGGCGCGTGTCGTGAAGGTTGCACCTCAAATGCAATCAAGTGCGCCCGCTTCTGCGCCCTGGCGAGGATCCCCCTTTTCGTTGCCGGTCCTGGTTTCAGCTCTGTTGTCACGAGCGTATTGGCGAGATATGAACGAGTTGTGTTTGAGTATGAAGACTAACATGAATATCGTCTTCACATGTCAACGGAACCGAGGACACTTCGGGCACACAAGCACATGTACGAGTAAAGTTGGATCAAATGATGCTTCTAATCCTCGCACGTAAATGCCTCTTGTTTTCCCCCTCTCTTCCTCTTCTTTCCTTCACGTCAATATTTCTCTCAGCATAGCCTCAATGGCGACAACCACCACAACACCACACCACAACAAAATCGCTACATAAATACACGGCTACTGCAGGCCACCCACCGCTTCTTCCTCGGGCCACCTTCTCTCCCCATCACTGGATGCATAGGCGACATCGGATGACGGTTCCAGCAAGACATCCCCACTACTGCAGAACCTGCATCCCAACTGCAGAAGTGCATCTGTGGCGGTCAAGAAGACGTGAAAGCCCTGCTGCAGCCAATAATTTATATGCAGCTGGACCTGTCAGAACTCTCGAAGAAGAACCTTACCCGGCTTTGGCTCAGGGCATAGTTTGAACCTTTTCAACACTCGATTCTGACTGCTGGATACTACCTCTAATACTCACTCTGCTGTACAAGATCTCCATATCTTTGGAGTCATTGTATCACTCTGGAACAACCCCTCCTTTTAGCTCGATAACACTGGCCAAGCACTGAAAGTGGGGGAAAAGTCCAGACTCTTCAGGGTCCCTAGCCCGCCCAAGTCCCTAATCCTGGCCTATCCCCATCGCTATCGGTGATTAGAGCGAGACACTAACAAACCCCAACACACCCCACCATCTGCAAGGACACTCACCCAAAGTGCGGTCACCACTTTAAATCATAAAGATCCAACCAGAACAACGCAATCTCTGGTGACGGGCCCAGATTACCGCCTTGGCGACACAGGATAGTCATCGGAGACGATTTACTGGGGTTTTATTCCCGCCCTTTGACTGGTCTGGCCCTGTCTTGAAGAGGGTATTGCAGGTCTCCAGTACCAGGGGTGAGAGGAGATTTATAACCTCCATAACAGCCCCACCGCCATCCTCTTGACAACGCACGAAACGACTCTTCATCTTCACACAGAAACACATTTTCTAAATAAACCGCTGGACGAATCTCATGAAGCATTACTGAAGAATGAATCGCAGTGATATGAAACTCACGGGTCCTGGAAACACAATCAACAATCAATTACCGAAGAACAACTCATCATAACGTCCAGCCGCCGCTGTCCCTGAATCCAAAATGGTCACCCAATCTCAAGTTCCAAAACATCATCTGAACCCAATAAACACGCACTGGCATAACAGATCACTATCCAGTCTCTCGGCCACGTCAGATGCAGCGACTTTCCACTCAGCACATGCTCATCTATCCAACATGGAACTACGGCAGCTATCTCTCACACAACAACATCACCCCTCAGTATTGACATCTCTTCCACTTTCAAGTGCAACACAACCTCTTCCATCGCCCAAACTTACAGCCATAAAAATGGATCGTCAGGATTCCGGATACGCAGAATCGCATTCACATTCAAATTCCACACCACAATCCCCAACATCAACATCCCACTCCAGACGAACATCCGCCTCCTCATCCGTAAAACGGAGAAACTCCCCATCCACAAACCAAAACTCAACATCAACATCCCGACCCAAAAAACGAACCACAAACTCATCCTCCTCATCCTCCACAACCCGCCCCTCAACCAAAAGGACAAGCACCCAACTCCGAACCTCAAACCCAGGATCCAGACCCTCCCTATCCTCACGCCACACCACACCCTTCGCCCACAACCAAACAACCCAACAACCCTACCAATTCTTCCAATTTCCCTCTTTAAACGACCAGTCCCCTCCACCCACCTCCTCGCCCAATTCCACCACAGTAGCATCTCCCCCGCCCCCACCACCAGCAACAATCCAATACTGGACATCGGATTCCACCCGCCGTCTCGAATACGCCGCCATTGACGCAGCGTCCAAGGGCGTACGCGGTTTCTTCGTCAAGCTCTTACCCGACTGTATCCTCCCCGCGAGCAGTAGAAGGACGAAATTTCATTGTGAGGACGACGATGCTGCGAGTGATGCGGGGAGTGTGAGGCGGTATAGATTGGTGTTGCCAGAGGAGAAGGAGGGGGCTTGTTGTGGGAGGAAGGACGCGGAGGATGTGAAAGGAGTTGGGAAAGGGAGTGGTAGGAAGGGATTGCTGAGAAGGTGGACGAGCTTTGGGCGGAAGGGTGGGAGGATGGACTAGTGGGGAACGGATAGGGAGATGTCAGGATGGGAATACAGCACACCACTGCCGAATCGAACAGGGATACGCGAAGGCAGATGGAATAAGAAACAGATGGAACGGACTACAGAACGAACGAACGAGCGAACGAGCGAAAGAACAAACGACAGAATGAACGAACTACCCAGCATTGATCTAGCGACACATATCCATATACATACACATACACATACATGAGCGGGGAATAGAGGTCTGATGGATGGCAGGCATTGAGATTGCATGATACCCAAGATGAGATTGATGAAGTCATAGCGAAATACAGAACAGAATGATGCATTTGATTGCGGGAGTATGCGTGGGATGATACCATTTTTTGCGATGATATTTATGTTTCCGTGAGAGAAAAGAGGGAGATGTGGTGGATTTAATACTTGGGGTTTAGGGGAGAGGTTGAGTGGTCGGCTGGAGGAAAGAGGTGAAGAAGTGGAATGAGTAGATGCCGTAATGGAGTGGAAGGGTGGTGACGGTGATTTGGTGAAGACAGGTTGGAAATGACATCTGATCTGGTCTTGGGGTTTCTTTTGTTTCTTGATGATGGTAATGATAGGGAGGGATATGGCTATGAACAGCCCGAATATGGGATGAGCAGATTGAGCATCTGACAGAGGCAGAATTGAAGAAGATGATTTGGCACACAGAACCTACCTTTCCAGAGACATTATGAGAACGGAGGAAGAACATTGATGTGGATAGATGATACCAATCCTTCTCACAGAATCACGAGTTAGATTACTTGTTCCTTAACTCAATACCCTGCCACCACGACAATACTTGAAGCATATATACCAGCCCCTCCTCCGCTTCAGGAGTCTTGACACAAGGTTCCACCGGATGAAGGAAAGAGAAAACACGTCTCTGACCGTCACAGTCCCCTTAATACCCCGCTCAGTGCTTCTCTTTCTGCGCCACCATATCGCTTCCTATCTCTGATGCTATATCCCCGGAGCAGTAATAGAATCCCGACTTTCATCTTCTCAGAAATGACAGAATGAAAACGACAGGAGGTGTAAATATAACAACTGACACTCGGTCGACAACGCTCGTCTCCCTTCGCTCTGCAATCCTCCCTAACTCAACATGTCGCATGTTTTCACAAGCCCAGCATATCTCTCCTGATCATCAATGTTACGGAACCAGTGTGAGCTCCCATCTTGCCTGTCTTAACCATGAATCTGATCTTCACCCACATCCGGCCCCTCACGCCATCCACATCGGCTTCGACTGTTTCCAAAGTCGTAGTTCCTAGCAAAGTAACAATTTCTTAGGCTCATATGCTTTTCCAACATGCCGAGACCTGTGGGCAGTCCGGAGTTCGCAGCCGAGAATTGGAAAGGGGGTGTGACTGGGTGATGCATGGTGGGGTAAATTGTAGAAGTGAACGTATACGTGCAGCCTGGAATGTGATACTCGATTACCATGTCTTTTGTGCGCGCAGGTGGACTCTCCCCTTTCAACTCGGCACTCCTGTGACGTTGAAACTTTCGTGAGATCTTGCTGATATCCAGCTGTTTTGAGTTCAGACTATGCCTGACGTTGACTTTTGGGGTGGTCGGTGTCGGTGTGTTGACGATGACAGGCGAGGTGACAGCAGCTACTAACTGCACTTTCTCTATCTAATTTGGTAACCCAGCCATGATGAGATATGTTTCGTCTAAAGCATTGCAAAGTCAGTCCTTCGTGATACAAAAATCAATGATTGACAGGCTGTTTGGGCCACGCTTCGGAACCAGGCTTCATATCCACACTTCAAGCGTTTGTTCAAAGAAAGGTCGTGAACATACTTGCTAAATTGACTTCCAGCTGAAGATTGAGGTAATTTATTCTCAACGTGAGAAAATCTTAACACCAAGTATTTCAGAAACTTGCATATACCCGGAACTCGTATTATATATTTACCCAGGCTGGAATTTACCAAGTAAGTACCTGTTGAGTGACTTGTCGTGTCAGCGTTGTTCAACATGTGAGGATTCTTTGGCCCTTTGGGGTATATTTTGTGAAATGGCTTCGACATCTGAGAGTCTCAGACTATCAGGCGAAGATAGCCGCCGGCTAGAGCTCCAGTCGCCCCAATTTCAGTCGACGAATGATAGGCCATGTGTCTGGTGTCATCCGCATGAGTCTTCCCTCTCTTTGTCGACACGTTCATAATCCTGTCGAAGCTCGGGTGAAGTTCATTGTGCGTGAATTATGATTCCTGCCGATTTCAAGTAATCATGAAAATGCCGTAAGTAGTTGACAGTCAGAATGCGCTTGGCAACTTGTTCGACTCGAAGCAAACTCGCGATGTCGATACTGAAGAGCGTAAGGAATTATCTCGAGGTCCGCCGAGCAGGCCAAATAGCATATAATATAGAAAGAATAAACATATCGCTCACCTTTTACACGACTTTTCATGTCATCTTCTATTGTCATCAAAGTCTCCCTATGCAAAATTCTCTCGTTCTGTCATTGTATTCAGCACAGCTCGGATATACGAACTAGATGACGGTGTCTTCCTAGCGCTTCGGGCTGCCAACCCGGCCGGAGCGTGGCTTATCGCTTCTCTAGGCCCGCCATCAAACGTCTCTTTCCAATTCAGCCAATCCTAACTCACTTCATCATTCTCGTTAATGCGATATTCAAAGTTGTGCTACATTACACGTTGCAGGCTCTTTTCGAAAACAAGTGAAGCCTTCCGGCGTGGCTGTGAGGACCTTAAGCGAGACCCTCAGCCACCAAATCCGTGGGGGTCAGCATAAGTTCCCTTGCAAGTACCAGGTATTTCTCGCTTGGAGTGAGGGGTTCATACACTCAGAACCAACACTTTGTGGCTGTGATATGTTGGTACCTATTTTTGCTTTCGTGATTTTGTGTATATATCCTGTCGCGTGGTACACAGGATATCTCACCAACCTTTGCGTCAAAATCAACATTCTTCTCAATCCACGCTTTTCGACACTCAGCGCAGTCAGGGCGTGTTAATCATTGTTAGTTGCAGACATGGGCGGCTACAACAATTCTTCGCGCAGCTCTCAGAAAATATGGGACCCTACCAAGACTCTCGGCATTATCAACCAGGACCCTGGGTACCAGAAGATCACCTGTGTAGGCTATGCATCTACACAAGGACGCCGCTGCCGAAAAGATATCAATAAATCCAATCGACAAACCATCACTCAAACACTGGAAGAGATATCATATCTCCAGCCTAACGACCCGCTAGTTATCACTCGGCTCAGGCGCATCGCCGGACTGGCGCTTTGTGTGCGTCATCACCAAGATCAAGCTTCAGACATCCTCTCACAATGGCGGGATGAATTGCCAAGAGTTCAGAGGATCGATAGTGGCACCAAGAAACGGACTTCAGGCGCTCGTATGCAGAGTCAAACTATGAAGGATTTACAGGAGCAACTTCGTAAACTCACGGAACTCATGGAAGAGGTCGAGAACAAGTTGCATGAGCAGCAGCCCGAAACATCATCAGAGGAGGACTCAGACGAAGGGACTTCTGCAGAGGATGATTCTTCGAAGGAAGATTCCAGTGATTGCGTATCCGACGATGACTCAGGCTATTATTTTGCCGCCACGGAGCGTCAGAGGAGAGCAGACAAAGCTAGGAAGGACAGAGAACGACTGGAGCGTGAGCGTCAGGACGAAGAGCGAAAAAAACGAGAAGCCAGAGAGCGAAGTGAGGCCGCAAAGGAACAGAATCGACGGCGAGCACAGCAGAAAAGCAAGACAGCAAAAGAGGAGCGTGACAGAGAGGGACGCGAAGAGAAGAAAATGAGGGAGGCCGAGCAGGCGGCTGAGTCTGAACGAGAACGCCGAAGACAAGCCGCTCAGGAACGTGCCGACGAGGCTGCTAGGGCCAGACGAGAAAACGAGGAAACCAATAAAGCTCGCAAGGAGCAAGAGCGTCAAGAAAGAGAAAGACAGGAGAAGGAAGAAGCGAAAAGAAAATGTGATGCCGAGAACGCAGCCAACAATGAGCGTATCCGCCAGAGAGCCAGAGAGCGAGCCGAAAAAGAGGCACGGGAGAAGCGTGAGAAAGAGGAGAAAGAGCAAGCGGAATGGAGTAAAGTTTGGGCTGAATATCAGGCGAAGTGGGCCACTTTCAAATCCTCGACAGCTCGAAATGTTGATTTGCGAGATGCGATTCCCTGGCCTGTCAAATCTGGAATGTTAAAGGATGTCGGCTGTTCGAATGTCAAAGAATTTCTCGACAAATCGTTACCCAAGGGGCCTGGGAGAGTGAAGCTTCTAAGGAAAGAATGTCAGAAATGGCATCCGGATAGTGTTTGTCGATGGCCTCGGGCTGCTGAAATGACGTTAGGGTGTGATATGAGCGTGGACATGATTTGCAAGGTGGTGACGGACATGCTGAATTCTTCTTCTGCGAGGTCATCGGAGTTTCTGTAATTAACTTGTACTTTGAGTCAATTACATACAGGTTTTTGCCATCACATCTCCCAGTAGAGGATACCTCACTTCGGGACTGGATGAATGCACGTGTCTGAAGCGAACGTGCCAAAGTTTCAAAACAAACCCCTGCCAAGACCATCCGATCTATTGACTTTCTACCCCTGTATCAAGGGGACTCAAACGAACCACGCGTACCTGACAGGGGCGGGAAACAAACAACGAAGAAGAACATCTGAACATCAAATCTAAGCCAAAAAGCATCCAGCCAGGGACTTGTGGCCGAACGCTTGTGATCTCGAGTTCGTTTCGGAACACGGACTGGTTCCTCGATTTACTTGTGATAGTCGACGCACAGAAATACGATCATACGAAGAATGCTATCTTTCTCATTCTCTCATGGTCCTACATTCGAAGAAATGTTTTCAAACAAAAGTAGGTTCGACCGGCAAGGACCATCCATCGTTCCGCTGATGCTGAATAGCTTCGTCCGCGGGGATCTCCCTCGCCTCAGCCATAGCTAAGTAAGCATAAATAACAAGCCGTCGCCGGCCGCTCATCATACACATATCATCATGCATCTCCGGGATGAACCTTCTCAGCCTCGGCCGCCACCTCACATTCCCATATCCGGAAAGTGTTCGAAATATCCCATTTGCGCCTCCAACCCCTAAGCTTCTTGATGTTCCGAACGTGTACTCCCCGAATTCTGATTTCCATAACACATTAAGATGAAATCCCATTGCCTAATTGTCCCTGGAAAGCCGCAGCCGCAACCAGTGCATCTAGCGCCGAACTCTGAGTACTTGCATTGGCCGGCGTGACGTACGGTCCATCCCAATCAACACTCAACTCATTCCCGGACTTGCTTCGATCTTTGTTCCAGATACTCGCTGCATTGGATGCAAAGAATTCCAGATACGCATTATCCGGACTTGCCGATTGCAGGATCTGTAAGTTCCGCATGAAGATGCCCTTGAACTGGTTTCCATCGGCTCCACAATTGGGCTCGCATGGATCGTGCAGCACGCCGTCGAAGGAAAGTGCCTTGATGGCGGCTTTGGCGATGGCGTTCGCCTTCGAGAGGTATGATGGATTTGGTGCTGCTTTGTTGAGCTCCACGAGACCGCCGAGAATGACGCCTTGGTTGTAGGACCAGACCGTACCGTTGTTGTTTTTGCACTTGTCGTTGAGGCCGTCGTTGATCAAGTTCTGTGAGTTGATCATTCCTGTCTTCTGGAACCAGTCCCACTGCTTGGTAGCGATGTCTAGATATGACTGCTTCTGAGATGGGACTCGGTTCGCCAGATGGGAGGCGACACTGAGGTAGAGCTCGTTGGCAATAGCATTAACGTATGTGTTGGCTTTGTCCCACCATATGCCGCCGCCACAGTCGGGTTCTGATCCATTCTTCATGTCTTTGAAGATGTCAACTGCAGTGTTGAGGTAGTCTTGGTTTCCCGTGACATCGTAAGCTTGAATCCAGCCCAAAGCCCACCACCCTTCATCGTCGTAGTATCCATTCAGAAACCCTTTCGGGTTGGCGGCAGCAGCGATCCGCAGAAGATCCGATGGGATATTCGCTCCTTCGAAGGTTTGCATGTTGAAGTCTGGCGTGATGACCTTTGTCTGCTGAAGGTTGTATTTCTGTGCCTGGACAAGAGTGTTTGAAAATACTTTCTCAGCTGCTGACCTGACGTTTCCATCCACTGCAGCCAAATCCCCTATTGTCGTCAAACAATTTGCACTATTCCACCATCCAGTGGTATTCCAGATCCCAGTATTAGTACTATACCATTTTTGGAGTGTTGAAAGTGCTGCTTCCGCATTGGCTTGGTAATCATTCGCTGCTGCATTTGAGAGCTGCACAGCAGACGAGAGCAAAAAGAACGACTTCAAATTATTGAACAACATATCGAGCAACACACAGAACACATTTTCCTGCGAGAAAACTCCATGTTGAAGTGGCAGAAGGGACGACCAGATATACGAAAAAGGAGTGAAACGGATCTGGTGGGGCAAGTCGCACAGCCCTTCAACCACGTCGCGCAGCACGAAACGGACAATGATTGACATGACAGCGCACAGTCTTGCAGGGAGCTGGTGCATCCGAAAAAGCAAATGACGAACAGATGAACTTGTCCTAGAGATGTTTCGAAGCGTCTCGATAAAGTTGGCAGGCGAGCGACCCTTGGCGGTCAGCCGGACTCCGAATGGGGATGTCGGCTGACTCGTGTTGTCGTTTTTGGTACCACTACCTGTACATCACTTGCCCTCTCTTATATGTCATAGAAGACTAGCTCTTGATATGGGTACAATCCTATAGTCCAGCTTGGAGCAGAATGGGGAGGTACTGGATATGACAGAACAATATTCCTCCAAGCTTACGTAGATCGCTGCTGATGGAGGATCGAGCGATGGAGCAGCGTCACTAAGCTCAGCTTTTCAAATCCTAGGCATTACGTAGGACTAGCACTCAGGATTTCACCTTTGTTGATGTACTTCCAGTGATCATTTTCGTTTTCCAGAGGTATTCCCATCATCAAAAGTCGAGATCGCCAACTCAAGGCATATCTTGTCATCAACATGCTTGTCTCTTACCGGACCATATCATTTTGAAAACCCCCGTAGATCTTACGTACATGTAGGGACTCCTAGCAACGAAGGAATGATTCCAGTAGACTTTGTGATGATATTTTTGAGTCATTGAATTGGTGTGTGCGTAGCCTCAGCGCTATTACAAGTAGAATCAAGATCCCCCAACAGCAATAACACTTTAATTCGATAATAGCATGAGACCACTGAACCCGAGAACTTTCAACTGTTCCTCTACAAAGGCAATCGCTTTGGTATACAGCTCAAGCCCACCTTCACACCTTCCGCTCTCTAGATGTTGAGTCAATCCGCCCAGAGTAGAGAACTTTTTGGTTTTCGATAGGTCTAGTGACTTGACGTTAGGAAGAAATGATAAGGGGCAATGGAAGATCTTCGGAGCGTGAGCTGCTGAATTTAAATGCGCTTGGTAAGCCTGTACACTGCGAAATGGCTTCCTGTTGGGCCCACAAAGCTGACAGTGCCGTTTCTGAGATATGGAGCCTAAGCGTGAAGTAGCACTGAGATCCATGTCGAGCGGAATCGTATTCGACGATACATGTAGGATCTCTTCGCTCACGAAGGACCATTCACTGGCATTATCACTAAATGTAGGAGTCGCGACAGCCCCATCGATTATTGACCAGTCGCTGCCGCTACTAGCTAGTGCTTGTAATTCGCGGCCAACAGCGAACCACTCACTGAGGCTGTGGTCGTCATCAGAATCTAGAGCCAGTGGTGTAAATTGCTCTGTCGATGAGTTCTCGGATGATGACTCGACTAAGTGTGAAAGATGTGAAGTTTGACTTTGATTATTAGCTTCTATTTAGTCATTTGAAATTAGAGGAAGTAGTACCTAGCAGGGATATATTCAGAAGAGTGACTGGAGTTCACTGCCTCAACCGATGTAATATAACGATTCGGATCGTGGGCAATAACGAGTTGGTGCATCTTGGCTCGAGTCATTCCAGACCTACAGCAGCCGCTTTCAAGGTGATTCAGGAGGGCAGATGCTACCGCGAACTTCTTTCGACAGTCTCCACCGGCCAGGCAAGGAATGTTACGAGGAGCTCTATGGCTTGTCATATGCCGTTTTAGCTGTTTCTTGTTGTGGAAAGTTTCGACACACATGTTGCACTTGTTTGCGAGATTCGGAGAGCTCATCGACATCGGAATTCCTACTTTGCGCATGTGCTTCTTCCCGGAGAAGTGTCTTTGCAAGAGTATTTGAGTCCGGAGTAACTCATCGCACTCGCAGCAATGGTAGCTCAGGGTTTCCTGATTGGTGTACTCTCGTCCGCAGTCACAGCAGTGATATGGAGTTGTATGCGTAGTCTCCCGGGCATGATTGAGGTGTTTTCGAAGAGTTGGAAAGTAGGTATCACATTCGCGACAATAGCAATGTCCTGTGATTTGCTGATGATTCTGCAGTTCTGCCCGGCCAGGGAATCGTTCTTTGCATTGCTTGCACTTTGGATGCTCTTCGCGTTCATGTTTGAGAGCTGTCTTTCCATGCGGGAATCGGAGGCTACAGTGGAGGCAGCCAAATGGCTTCGCCAGTGCCGAAGCAGGCATGGCTAACGGTGCATTGATAATCTTCCCTGAACGTAAACGCATTATATTGGAGAACAGCAGGTGATAATCAATGATTGGAGTTGTGATGATCCAAGAGAGTCTCCTAATTCCATGAAGGAGGGAGGGCGATGGCTCTGCTTGGATTGAGAGGCAGGCGGACGGGGCATTATTGTACATATGTATACGTCCCCAAGTGATCGATGCATTACCCCGCACTAATGTGAGCGTGAGCTTAACCTCACAAGCCAAAGATCGTTATCGTGTCGGAGAACCAGTTAGATTACTTGATGGAAGACATCACTAAGCTGAATGCAGCACTCCTTATCCGCCAGTTTCAGTCAGAAGCGCATAGCGATAAGAATTTTTCTTGATGTTGGCCGAGTTCTGCGTCTACATAAATGGCCCAAGGCGGCATTCTATATTTCGAAATGTCGTGACTCTGTGAACAAGTTACGTCCAGGATCGTGAAAACGAGAGACTTCCGGGAACAGACATGACAGCAGTAAGCTGAATGTCATAACCATGGTTCAGCACTTCTGTGTGCCAAGTTCCGGCCTATCACAAGGCTACGTATAGTACCATGAAGCTGAAGTATCCTCCGCCGGACACTGTCTAGCCTACATTCCTCCGTTCGGTATCGAAGAAGGCCATTGGACAAAATTAACAGCAGTAGCGAGACGACATCGACGAAATGATCAAGCTCCTAAACTGCAACCAAAAGTCATGCGATTCTGAATCGGAAGAATGAAGAAACCAATTGAGTAAACAGGTAAAGTCGACTTTGGCTTAATGAGACACAATCGTCGAACCGTCCACGTAGGAAAACTAAAATGAGCACTCACTTGATTCTGGAAACTTTCCCCACCAAGGAGCATTGGATGAATTCCGTTTCAAAAGGCCAATCCAGACGAGACATGGACTTATATCATTGTTCTAGATATCATTTCGAAACTCAAAGATCACTACACATACAATACTCAGTACTCCTCAATTATGCACAGGATATTGTTAATTTTTCAATATGAAAAGTTGCGTTGCAACCGATGATTTTGAGTTCCCATGAAATCCTCATTTTTTTGAAATTTCAGAAAGGCACACGTCTATCGGTAAACAGGCGTGAAGAAACATGGGCAGGTATAATGTTATTTCACTACTTTATTGCCTTAAGTTCGGAATTCATTAGGAGGGGAGAGAAGTCTACTGATGATATTTTGCTTGCCTTGCGAGCTTCTAGGGGGATTTAGTGGGGCCTTCTATGAAAGGGGTTCCTTTGATTATCCTTTGCTGTCTTCTCGCCATCGATGGGACTGGAACTTTTCGATTTGCTAGTCCTGGTGTGGGGTGTGCAAAGGAAAAGTTCGAAGAACCCTTACCAGCGATGAAGTAGTGGATATGACCTTCCGTTACACATCGTAGTTCGGAAATCAGCAATTCTATCGTGCTGAATCTTGGTCTGACACCCATTTTGCAGGATTCCAGATCGCGAAGTGGGGAAAATAGATTTGCTCGTTGATTTCTTCTAGCTCGCTCAAGATCCGCTCTTGTTTGTCCTCGTGGTGATACCAGCGTACGGCAAGAGCAGCGCCGCGTTTCTCAAGCTGCCCCAACTCATCAAGTCCATCGTCGTCTTGATTAGCCACAGCCGTGACCCGAGCAGCCTCGCTAGCGCTAGGACAAGCAGGCTGCGGCATCATGGGAGAAGAAAAGCCAAAACCTATCATTCCAAAAATATGAACTGGCCACCCCGCGATGCTTCCTAGACCAATGAAATGTCCCATGGTGGTGCCCACATTTCTGGCCTCAGTCATGTCGGTTTGGCTCACCGTCCAGCTTCTCTGTGCGTTGCCAAGTAGCATTTCGAATGCTTGCGCAATGAGGTCTTTGTATTTGTTGAACTCTGTGACTGCTTGTTCGTCCAGAGCTCTTCTCTTGGTGCCAACGGGTCCGTAAAAATTAATACGCCTGCTATTAGATAAGAGCTTCGTACTTAACTTCAAATTGTATTCCGATACTTGGTAATTGTCTTCCTTGTTTACGTGATACACTTATTTCTCGATTATCAGAGGTTAACAACAGCCTTCTGTATTTACACCGAGTTGATTTCAGACCGTTACACCTTGGTGCCATCACCTGCCAAGGGATGCGTCAGCCTCAGATGCTTGCTTTGTTTTTAGATCCCCTATCTGTGCCTATACCGGCGTCATTTCGTATTTCGGACTCGTAATTCGGTTTCAATTTCATCTCGTCTCACAACAGGCTCCCGTTGGTCGTCATCTACTAACATCGCCTAGATACTTGGTCTCCGTCGCGCCCCCTGACCGAAGCAACGCGAAGAGTTCACGGAAAACGGACCCAGACACGGACCCGGACACGGACACGGCAGAACAGACATATGATGGCGACAGAGGTTTAATACTATCCTCCTTAGCAAACGTTAAACCAGGGTTACTGTGGGTACGGTATGGGGGTGGACAAGGAGTTTCTGACCACTAAATTCGCTGCTTTCAGCCACCTTAGTCTTCAGAACCTTCTACTGCTTCTGCGTACATGCCCTGGTTGACAGGGCTCTTTGCAGGGTATTCGACCACTAGCAGCAGGCCCCCCAAGATCCGGCCTACAAAGGTACGCATGAACGTGTGTGGGTGCCGGGGGAAATTGGGGGGGTTATATTAAGGTTTTTTGGCCAAGCCATCCCGATTTTTCGGTGAAGTGGGGCGAGCATGTAATTTACCCGTTTTGAAAAGGTTCTGTGAGTCATGAAACGCCGATCGCCAAGCCCTTGCCAACTTATCACTTATCAAAATACCTCATACACGAACGGCGCCGGTATGGAAGAGGATGCCGGTACCAAAACGGAGTGAGAAACAGGGGGCGGGGGGGAAAGGGGGGACTTGGAGCGGAGAGCTAATGAACTGAAAGAGTATGTGGAACATAGCCAACCAAAGAATTGCCATAAAGCAACAATGTTGCTTCCTTCTACACGCGTCCTCCGATGATACGCAGCTGTTCTCAGCACTTGCGGTCCTAACAAATCAGCTTGCTCAATGTCATGTAAGACTGTCTTTAGGTGATCCTGTAGCGCTACCTTATCTCTGTTTCAAGATCAAGGGGGGCAATTGAAAACACCCTCAGCCTTGCTCGAGTGAAAATAGGTTATCTTGCCCCTTTTTAGTGCACAACTCCCTTCCTCGTCATGAACAGTATGGGACAGTCTATTCTCACCTGAAGTCCACTCGTCTTCAATTCTCACTCGTAATCCGACAAGGCTTAGCTCCTTTGTTGGCTGATATTCAGGCAAGTCCACGTTGAGACCTACCACTCAGTTCGAGCCAGAGGCTTTCTCCAAACCCATACCTTGCAATGGAAAGTCCAGGCGTATCTGTACAGCGAGCATGTTTGTTTTGCCGAAACGGAAAGTTGCGCTGTGACAGACAGGTGCCGCGATGTCAGTCCTGCACACGACCGCGACAAGAGTGTAGCTATGCCAACCACAGGTCTGCTCAAAACCGTTCATGGAAAGAAAGAACCCATCTCCGTGAGCTGGAGCACCGTTTGAGTATGGGTCCTTGACAGATTTCTCACCGCCAAGCTAATAACCATTCAGGGCGCGTTGAAAGTCTTTTGCGGGCAAGTCTTCCCGGACACGAGCGCGCTCCGGCAATTTTTCTCACCAATTTAGAGACTAGGGAGCGTACTGTGTAGGGAACGCTCCAACTTCATTAGATTAATAACTATGCGCCAGCTCCTCCTGATATCCTTCGCACTCCTTTGACAACTTCGTTTCTTACCATGCCCTACAGATGTGGTCTTCGACCTTTCGCCTATCGACGACCGCAGTTACTTGCCGCCCTCCTCCTGGTCTTGGTACTCTACCTTTGGCTAGGAATCACGCCGAAGGCTGTAAATGGGGAACAGAATCCAGACTACCAGCGGGAAAAGTATCCTCTAGCTTGGAAGTATGTCCATCTGGCACGCGAGCAAGGAGGTAGTACGTGATTTCATTCCACTTTAACCCTTCAGCACGACCTCAAGAGGCAACATTTGTTCCTTGGCTAACCAGCGCACCCTTCAGTCTGGTACATTCCCCCTCATTGGTTGAGGTCGACAGATCCTCTTCCGACCACGATCGTCGAGGCAGCTCACCTAGCATATGGCCTAGCCATGGCCTCCTCCCGCACAATCCCGCACTCGTCCATTCCCCTCATCATCCATCAGACTTGGAAAGACACAAAGGTCGATAGATGGCCACAAGCTCTGGCACACGGCGTAGAGAAATGGCTTGGCTATGCAGGAGTCGGCGGCAATGCCAGTATGGCATATTTCTTATGGCTGGATAATGGCTGTAAGCAATTGATTGCCGAGTCGGAACCACAGATTGTGGACATCGTTGATGCATTACCATTGCAGGCTGAGAAGTCCGATGTGTTTAGGGTAGTGGTGTTGAATTCAATTGGCGGAATCGTACGTGTGTATCATGATGACCAGAAGGAATGAAACGAATTTCATTCCTAGGATCATGCTAATTCACCATGATAGTACGGAGACATTGATACCGTACCCCTGCGCTCCCCAGTCTTATGGCTAAACGAGACCGACATCTCGCCCTGGACGGACACGGAAACGGGCAAGACTTACAGCACAACTAGCAACACTTCGCCGTCTGTGAGCCGTCCGATACAGCTCCTCCTAGGTATCGAAGGCGACAATGACCCGAAGTCCGACACGTATTGGCGCATGGGTTACAACTACCACGTTCAACTGACGCAGTGGGCATTTGCCTCGGCGCCGCATCATCCCATCCTCGACCGTGTGATCTCGGCGTTTACGCAACGGGTAAATCAGCTGGCGAAAGCCTATGGCGGGAACGTTACTGCTGCTGCGAGGGCTGGAGAGCTCAAAAAGGAGGATCCCCTGAAGCTCGCAGGCCCAGAGGCAATCACTGCTGCGGCTATGACATGGTTACAAGAGAAGGCTGGCTTGAGGTGGGACGCGCTCTCCGGGCTGAAAGATGGAGGGCGGAGCAAGGTGGTGGGGGATACGGTGATCTTTCCCATCACAGCGTTTAGGTATTGCCCCTCGTTATTTCTGCCGCATCTTCCCTCTTATATCACTTCTTTCTATTGTTCTAATTGCTGATTTGGATGTGGAACAGCCCAGGAAGAGGAAGATACGGCAACATGGGGTCAAACCCCGTCACAGATCCTGACGCCCGCGTTTGGCATGGTGGCCAGGGGAGCTGGAAAAAGATTGATTTAAAAGTGGAGTTTGGGAAATTCTGTAGGACAATTTTTGGCTCATGCAGGGATTGGTCAACGGTTCCTCAATAAAATGAATATATACATTACACAGCAAGGCCACACCGAGTTTATCTCGGCCGCTCCTTACAAAATTAGATCTTTATTCAGGTGATCCAAGCATGGTTCTCCTTGCAGAGGTGTAGAATTTGAAATGATTTTAAAGAGAAGAAACTAGTCGGACTATCCACTGTAATTACAGATTCATTTATCGACATATTGTATATATCAACCAATCACGAATCATTTTTAGGCCAAGGCGGTATCGCTGCTGCTTCCCAATTAGTGCCTGTGTTCGGGGACACCATGGCGCCCTCATTTATCACCAGCAACTGCCGCGTGCTGCAGAAGCCGTCACGCGTCGCCGTACGGTTACTGCGCTGCAAGTAGCCCTTCGCCCTCCACAGTGAGCGATACTGGGCTTCGGAGGTGTCTCTGGCTGTCAGTTGGCCCGTCTCGCGTTCTGAGTTGAAGTGGTCCCCCTGCTTCTGCCGCACGGGGATTGCGGAAGAGGGAGATGGCCGGGTAGTGCCATCGTAGACCCAGGTCCAGTCGAGCACTGTTGATTGGGGAATCTCGTCGCGACGCGGGTTATATTCCGGCATGTGAGTGAAGTGGTTGATGAGGGCGTTGGGGACAATAAAAAGGCGCTCGAAGCGGCGGACCAGGGGTAGCCAGCGGTAGGTACTCGCTTTGTACGTTACCCTAACAAATGGGTTCATGTAGATGCCAGTGCTAGCATCGGTCACGTTCTCGGTATCGTTAGGAATCCCCTGGAGGTCGGAGTGTACGAGACAGCATTCGCTGCTGTCCCAAAACGGTTCGTGCTCGAAACGGAATCTGATGGGGGTCGTGCCAATGGTTGTATTGTGCTGACCAGCGGCCGCTTGGAAGTATTTCGCATCGAAGGCGACCATACCGCCCCAGCAGCTCTTGACCCGGACGGAGTCGGTGTTGCTCAAGACGTCACGTCGACTGATGCCGTCGCCTTTACTTGCGAACCACGGATAGATTCGCACACCTGGGTAGTAGCCATCGGACGACCTCAATGCGAACGTATCATAGAATTTCCAGCTATGATGAAAGTCGACCGCACATGCCGCCTTATACCCCGTCTTCCCATCATGCCTGACGTTGGTAGCGAAGAGCAACCTCGCTGCATCGGACGCTTGGAAGAGCACATCGTTGAGGAAGAGGATCTTATCGAACCGCTTCGACAACCCGTCGAGTGGTGCTAGAGCTCGATTGCGAATGGCAGCTAGGTAGGAAATCCGCTTGACTCGATATTCTCCCGGGGCGACTTCTACTCGGTATAACGAACTCCAGTCGATTGGCTCCATCTCCTCTGCCACGATCGTATTATCGCAACCCGCCGCACTGAGCCTCGCTTCCAACTCTCGCATGGCCATCAACGGACCGCCATACACGGACACATGTGTTCGCTCCGGACCTACTAATTTGCATGTCTCGATCAGACTAGTCCCCCAGTCACCAAGGACGAGCTGACCGTCGTTGATATTAGCCGCGATGAAGACATTTTCTGGAGGAATGGTAAATGAGGCGGGGTTGGAGTATGAGGAGTTGAACACAACTTGCAACGCGAGAACGACGATGATAGCTGGAACAGGCTTCTTCAACAGCTGGAGGCACCGCCGCAGGCTGTAGGCAAGCAGATAACGCGCTCGCTGATCACGGTGAAAGTGTTTGTCAAGCCGAGTGTCGGAATGTGGAACCCGCTCATAAGCACGGGCGAAGACTGGGCTGCTCATACTGATGGGGGAGTTCATCAGCGTCTGCAACCAAAAAAGAAAAATGAAAAAAGATATCAAATTGCCGAGATGAAAGAATTGAAAGAGAGAAGAAGTAGTTGGTCTGGCTCGGCTAGACACATTCACCACGATACGCGGGGATCTAGTTGAGATTAAGGCGTGATTAGGTAATTCAAAAGCTTCAACATAACCCTAGAAGAGGTAATAACTGTAACTCAAAACCTTAAAAGAACGTGCCGGCCACGGCCACAGCGATACGTGAACAGGACCCGAAAATTTTCTCAAAACTACTTTGCACTTAATCTACGAAATATGTACTATGTGACGCTCGTTCCTCCCCAAACTCTCAAAATCATAATTATACAATCTCACTTCCATGTGCATGTGCGCCCTTAGAAATAGCCCTGTTTGTCGTCCAGAAGTATCCCAAAAGCACTGGTTTATGTAGGTGATCACCACATTCAGTTCGCCGCGACTTTCGATATAAAAAGGCTCCAACCGCTAATATAATCGCCACAAACAACAAGCGCATCTGTATTTCCGTCTTGCCCAGTGATACTATTAATCGACCATCGTAAGAGTGCCACGACGAGGAGCCGAGATGATGAAACAAAGGAGTAACAACGTCCCCGTTCAGGCTGTGCAGGTTGGGATTTGTTTCTGGCCCCGCAAGGATTTTCAGATCTGTTCTGTTCAGTTGCAAAGTGTGGATGGTTCTGCAATGAAAAATGTCAGTATGAAAATTGTAGCCCCTAGCCTGAAAAGTGCGCAACTCACGAAGCATAATGGCAGCCTGTGCTGAACATCACAGTTGGGTACGGCAGTCCAAGCCAGTTTTTATTGTAGACAGGTAGATTCTGCACCAACTGTCCCACGAAAGGATTCTGCCTGCTCGCCATCATGAAACCGACTGAGAAACCAGAAGGGTGTGCTGCTGGGGCGACGAAGTCGAATCTGCGCAGCGGCCCTAAAGAACGAACACATTTGAGATCCATATCAAGTACAACTCCTATCGAAAGGTCAGAATTTCATCTCAGCTGGAGCGAACCGAGTTCTTGGAAACTGCCCACGCACCTCCATATTGATATAGGACCATGTATCGCAGCGAATCTATCTTCTGGATCGGATATTTGTAGTTCTCCCACGTCTGCTTGAAATCGGGAAAGTGCTCCGCCACGAACAAGGTCGCATTCTCGTCGGTCCAGAGGTACGACTTCCAGCCCGGGTGGTATTGAAGACAACTCTCTCTCGCATCGAGCCAATTTGCACGCGGAGAGCTCATGCTGAGGGCGATATGATGGAGAATGGGAGGAACAAGATCGGCATGTCCAGGAAGTGCCGTGTCGACTTCTTTGGGGTAATTCCGGAACGAGATGTCAAAGGCATCTTTCTCACTTGAGATCAGGAACTCAGATCCGCGATCGTTCCATATCATAGGCATGCGAATAATTGCCCAGGTGATCTGGAGAGAGGTTCGAAAACAGTACAGCGCCAGAATCACTGATGCGAGTAACAAGACGGCTCTTGGACTGCTGCTGTGACGGAAGAATCGAGATGGTGCCATTGGTTATTGTCGTTTATCACTTCTTTAGACGCAACGCCCTCGTCACTGGGGGCCTCGTCCAAGTTTGAAGGAATGTCGCGCTGAGGCATTTTGGCATTCTTCTCCACTATCTCGAAAAAGTGCAATGTAACAGAGGCCGATCCAAGCACGAGCTCCGGGCACAAACTGGCTGCAGATTATCCTGTTAGTCAAACCACTCACTTCTTCAATGTGCTCCATAGATACCTCCCAAAGCACGGTGGTAGTTTACAATACAACATCTGTAAATCCCTATTGAGAATAGCTCCGCCTTTACGAAACTCTAAGTAAAGACGGCGAGAACGCAATAGGTTTGGGCTGAGGCCCGGACGAGATCGCATTATGAAATGAGGGAGATGTCCCAGGGGCGCCTTGATAGGCTGGCTAGGGATGCGGAGGGTCTTTATTGATACGAACGCTAAAATTAACAGCTCATTCCAGAAGATGGCACACACTCGGCGCGACTTGAGGAGGGATCTCGAACAATTCCCAAGGAGGAAAGACACGAGAGGCGGCGAGCTCGATTGTGAGTCATATACGGAGTAGCGCAAAACCATCCTCCCATAATCAACGGACGCCTCAGCACTTCTCGGCCCAACTGTCCGCGGGCGCTCAAGAAGATTCTATGAAGATCCTTGACTCAATGCATTCTATTTATATGAAGTAAGGTAATTTTACTCCCGTCATCTACCTTCGTAGTAGGGGGAATCGTTGTCACTACAAAGGATGCTGGTCTGGCTTAAGTAGGGAATAGTGCTCAGAATTTGGAAATTCTATTGGACAATTTCCCCTGTTATCGAGCAACTCTCTAGAAGTCTTGGCTACAAGTGTTCCTCCGACTATCAAAGTACCTATGTGGTTTGCTTGCGAACCCTCCGTAGATTATTGAACCAAACATAGCGACTAAGGATCATGTAGAGGTTGCGATCCCAGGAGTATTGTGTGGTGTGCTTGGCAAAAGCTTGTCGCGATGTCCAGTACCGGCCCCAGGTGTTGGCGACTAGAACTGCCCGGTCCCGGTCCCCGTCACCCTCGTGCAACCTGGGATCCCCAGTCCGGCCACCCCACCAGCCCCGAGACAACAGGGCCTGCAGGATCCGCCAGCAAAAAGGCTTGGATGTCAAGGGGAGATCCAGGAGAAAGGTGTATTTGCGGATCAGCATCGTGGTCGACAGCATATAGGTCGCTGGAGCGTGCGCATCTGTGCTTGCATAATTCCTGCGACGACGTTTTTAGTTCCAGTATTAATTAGTTTTCCGAAGGCATGATTATCATGAATGTCCCCTGAACATCTGGCTGTGATCGATCGATCTATCTCATGTAACTAACGTACCTAATGGCGGCGCTGACAGCTCGATGATTGACGTGTCCGGACACACCACCCTCGTCAAAGGTAATGATCTTGAAGTAATCGGGGCCCCAGATTAGCAGAAGTACCTTAGGTCAAAGAGAACTGGGAATGCCGCGAACTTACCACATCCACATGCCACTTTTGGACGTACTCTTTGACGATGCTTTCAATCAAGCTTTCATCCCACCAGACCCCCGGGTTGTCCTGAATCTCCAACCGGTCCAGTGCAACACATCGTGTTTCCCGCACTCCCAGAGCCGCGCAAGAGCCTTGTAGCTCGGCTTTTCTCGTCTCGCCGAGGCCCTGGTCGTTGCCTGTGGGGCGCTGGTCAGTCCAGTACGGTAAATATCCTACGTCTAGCCGGCCGGCATGACTCACCTGTGGACATCACCAGGAGGCTTCCAACTGTGTTCGGGTTTCTGTCCAACACCCCCAATATACTCGGCGCAAAGAATAGACATTCGTCATCCGGGTGCGCGGTGACGATCAACAGGTTCTTCGCTTGCTGTAATTCTGCTGGGAGGAGCCGGAAGTCTGACCCAACAACATAAGCCAGCAGTATCTGGAGGACGAACGGCGTGATGGCGATAACTAGAATCAGACGTAGGAGAAGTCGCCGAATCTTCCGAGGTGGTGGATAGCGTAGAATAGATTTCCAATTGACCCATGCTAGGCCTCCAGTTCCAGGCCACATCTGACCTGAGTTCATCGCGAGATGGGTAGGGAAGATGGATACTCGTGCTGGCAAAAACTGCTTTTTCTAACGGTCGCCAAGAGGTTGAAGGTAGCCTTAGATCTAGGTTGAAATCTACCGCTAAGGATGATAGGGTTTCTAGGGCTCATCCGGCCGGTGTGGATGTGACGCTACTGGGAGGGAGATTGAGGTACGGAAAGTACGACTGACTGGCTCTCGGGAGATTTTGCTGGTCTGGTGGACGAGTCCCTGCGACCCTAGAGCAGAGATGACTGCCTCTCCCCTACCTAGTCGCGAATCCGAACGAGGGTGGCCAACTTCATGACTACTTTATTCACAGCCATCTATTAAGCAATTTGTGGTTACATCAAAATAAAACGCCCACATTCTTCCTATAGGAGGTAGAACATAACAGAACAGTAGGCGTGCTTTATGGAAATATAGACGTTTTAAAGTTCTAGAGCCTGGCCTGCGTTCTTTCTTTCACTCCCGAAATCTACGGAGTAGGCTAGCTTGTCATATGCGCTGGGCTATTATCTAGGTGATTAAAAGATGGAACTTCTGCTTGTCAAGTCTCTTGTTGGATAGGAAACAGCTGAAACAGCCTGCGTTGAGGTTTTGCCTATCCATTTAAGGTGACCACACCCCTATTTACAAGGGAACGAACAAAGGAGACTGACTAGGGCTTACTGGACTGCGGCTTACTGCGGAAATTTTTGTAACTCAAGAGCTATATTCTCTCAGAGACAAATATTTGAGAACTCTTTGCAGATAAACACGGTCACAGAGTAGATGGTAACCTAGACGAATTAGGACCGCGAATGCTTTCCATGACAACGGGGGAACAATGGCCCACTGGACACCAACAAAGGCATGTGATGCTTTCGTCTCAATGAAACAACTTTCGCTCATACTAGTATGTTTCTCTTGCGCTCACTCCGCGTTATCCCCTGTGACTGACAGACGTGATTCAAGCTGGTACTACACAACTCGCTGCTCACATTGGTAAATAAATCCTAAGTACCCCTTACTTGGAAGTGGCATGTGCTCAAATCTTCTAGACGCTGCATTACTCAAGGGTCGTTCCACGGAAGGATGGGCGACGCTATCTTCCCTCCACGGCGATCCTTCTGGTCGAGGGGGTGAAAATGGTCATCAGCTTGTCAGTCACGTCATCCCAGATGTCGAAAACCTATCCATCGTGGTCTGTTGCCCAGCTATGGAAGCAACAGCTGCGGAGTATATTCTCTCGAGACAGCTGGAAGCTTGTGGTACTGGCTCTGCTCTGGTCGCTGCAGAACTCGATAATCTACATTGCGATCAGCAATCTGGACGCTGCGACCTTCCAAGTCACATATCAGCTCAAAATCCCCAGCACGGTACTCCTCAGCATTGTATTCCTCAACAAGCGGGTATCCGCGAAGCAATGGCTTGCTCTGGTGCTGCTCGTTATCGGCGTAGCTATTGTCCAGCCTTCCGGTTCGATCTTCCAAGTACCGACTATATCAGGGAACATGCAATCGAACCTGTCTGCGGCGCTGAAAAGACGACATTGGTTTGCGACTCAGTCAACGATGGTACCCAACGGCATATCAGACCTTGTGAGGCAGCCCAGCCCCAGACCTGCTCTACGTGAAGGCTTGGCAGTTCCCATCATGGACACATCACGGGGAATTTCGGCTCTTCTAGCTGCCTGCGCGATCTCCGGTATCGCAGGTGTGTACTTCGAGAAGGTGCTCAAGGACACTTTGTCATCAGTGACTGTATGGACTCGTAATGCCCAGCTGTCGTTCTATTCGATATTTCCCGTGCTCGCCATCAGCGTCCTTTGGCAAGACGGGAAGGAGATCTCTCGGGACGGGTTTTTTGTTGGCTATAGCCCATTAGTCTGGTTGACAATATTCCTCCAAGCTACTGGGGGAATTATAGTGGCGATCTGCATTACGTATGCGGATAACATCCAGAAGAACTTTGCTATGAGCCTAAGCGTTATCATCAGCACCTTGGCCACCAGTCTGCTGTTCGACAAACCTTTGACCTTAGATGTAAGTGGAATGCCTTTCTTGAGCGTAAAAACTAAGTCGGCTAACCTTTGACAGTTTACGTTGGGCACATTGCTTGTTTTGCTAGCAGTTTATCTGTATCAGCCCCATTAGCGCGCTCACCGAAAAATAAATCATTAATCTCAATTGACTGTGTTGATTTGATGTCAGTGAGACAGCAGGCTATTATCAAGGTAGCATTTGATGTGAGTCTAGGGGTGGGTCCGTTGTGCCCAGTCATTCAACTTAGTCATATATTGCCAATATTTTGGGAACAAGATTCCATTAAAATCTTCGCTTTCACATATTATCTTAGGTGCTATATGAACACTCTACATTATATTCGTTTGTATTTGTTCTGAGGGCGAAAGGCCAGGCGATGGAGACAATCGCTCTCAAAGCTAGCCTTATCATTCGTCCCATCTTCGACCTTGCGCTGCCCATCAGCGACTCTCCTAATTGGATTGCAAAATGGGTTTTGTATCATACTTTCCGACATTTGTTAGTCGAACTCTTCAGACCAAATCTCGAGATAGTTTTCTGTGAGCCAAGCAAGGGACATTTAGGTGGCATAGATGCCACGAGGTGGGTTACCGGGACCGCTGGGTCCTGAGTCATGCTTTAACAAAGTATTTACGCTAGATAGTTTCCTAGGTAGATGGACTTCGTACTCAACTTCCAACAGTGTACTTCACTATGCATACTTAGTAACTGCCCTTGAACTCTTTTGATCATTGAGACTAACAACACCCCGTGTATTACAGCGAGTATTTACCCACAATACGAAGTACGTTAAGGGTTGTATCAGGAAATTCGGACCGGTGGGAGTACTACTTTATTCCAGGGAAATCAACACCGGAATATGCCCCATACCACAATAATTGACAGCGAAGGATCTGTACAGGGTTCGGGTCTTGGGGTTGACCTAACAGAGTGTTCTGTGTTACGTTCTCTTTTGGAACACGGCGCCCCATTCCTCTAGGCGGATCTGCGCCTTTTAATGTTGCGTGCCAACCCGGTCAACTCAATTAAAATTGCTTAGAGCAATGAACACGAGACCAGCTTAAAATTCTTCGGGTCGTGTATTTCCCGCGGCCTCCAGGTATACGAAGTACGACCTCTTGAACTAGGCTGAGCTAGCAGGGCCAATACGCTTAACCCACTTCCTGATTCTCACTATTTCTCGCTTCACGGGCTCGAACTGTTCTACTCTCTTCTAAATACAGAACTTTGATTCGAAACAGTCCCGTCCTTACCGCTACATTTCCTGACCTCCAGAGATTGAATAGAAGCACTTGTGTACTCTTTGATCTCAACCGAAATTGACGAAAGCAGCTGTCGACCCCTAGGATTCACTTTCAACATGAAGAGCCAGTCGAAACGGGACGTCCGCACCACGCTGCGTCGATTCTGGACAGTCCCATTTCAGTACTCCCTTCTTTCCACATCGGTACTTTCCGCAAAACTGTTGCATCTGTACAGCCATATCAAATCGTTACCCCCTGTATTATTCATTCTATACTTGCCTACCTTCTTGGCTTTGGATGTTGCCATTGCTTTTACATTTTGGCTTCTCGTTCACATTACAGCGCACAGGCGGGGATGGATCCTCTTATCTTTTGTCAGGAGTGCACTATTGTAAGCCGTTTTGTTCTCAATCAAGATATTTGAGCTTACTTGAGAAGTCTTGTACTATTAGGGGCCTCGTCTGTCCAGATTGCGTTCTACCTGGAGACAGGTAGTGAGATCAAATGGAGTGCAGCAGGCAATTTTGTTAGCGATCCCGCTGCGATGAGACTACTTCTGTCAGGCGGTTTCTATGCATTTCTCGTGTCAGTGGTCATCGTTGTCATTGCTTTCTTCGCCTCCCAAGTACTGTACGACGGAACTTTTGCTCTGCTCTCTGGGTTGACCGGAGCATTTACCAACCGCCGCTTACAACCACGAAAAACTCCGAAACAGCTTCTAGACGATGACTCTGAATCCGAAAGGGGAACCTGCGGTGATTCAATATCGTCGCAGGAAGACTGCCTAGATTCCTGTGGACAAAATATCGACAGCACTTCTTTTGAATCCAAAACGTTGCATCCCAAATCCAATCCGACCGGACGACACTCCAAATTGATCTCTCGGACAATGTTTATTGTACCATTCACAATTGTACTATTTCTTCTCTGCGTCCGTCCAAGAGATTTCCCCTTTGCTCACATGTCAGGGTCACTGCCGCTTACCCTTCGGGACATTTGGGGTGTTTACTCTGAGGGTCTCTGCCAAACCGGCCATTCACAAGAATTTGATATATTCCCGCTACCGGAATTGATATCCAGCGAGCTTTGGGAGCAACCAAGCGGCCAACATATTGGCTGGATGCCGACTGCGAACATGTCCCTCATAATCAAGTCGGGAAAGAGTCGCCCCCCAATCCCTGCCTGGCTACCTGAAGAGAAACTCCATGGATTTGATCGGTGGTATGATGATGGTCAAGCTGCTGCTTTGTCTCATGTGCCTGAGGACAACAGGGAGCGTGTAGGTAAAGGGTACAAGGAAGGAGTCAATTACGATCCGATAAAGGACCCCGTGAGAATCACAAATCTCGACCAGGAACTGCTACTTCCAATCAAAGAGGCATTAGACCATCGCAAGATTGCTATCAAACATGTGGTTATCATCCACCTGGAGAGCACCCGTAAAGATGTGTTCCCCTTCAAGAAGGATTCACACCTACACAGCCTCGTCTTGAAATCACACACATCAAATGGAAGCATTGATGCAGTCAATAGGGAACTTTCGAAGTTGACCATCAATACCGAACAACTCACAGGGGAAGTGAGCGGATTCGGGCCAGCGGATGTTGGTGGGTTTGTCCCAAAAGCTGGCACCTGGCGTGAGTTGAGTAAGGAGAGAGGAGGGATTAATATTGTCGGCGCTTTTACTGGAAGCACCATGACCTTCAAAAGTATGGTTGGAAGTCACTGCGGTGCACAGCCGTTGCCAGTTGACTTCACGGTCGAGGCTCGAGGACACATCTACCAGCCTTGCATTCCTGATATATTGAAGCTATTCAATCATAACAAGAAATCGCAACGCAAAGAGTCAAGAGGAACCACAGGCAAAGATTTCAACTCAAAACCTTGGAAGTCCGTTTTCGTCCAGTCAATCACCGATCAGTACGATTATCAAGATGAACTCAACGAACGTATGGGATTTTCCGAGGTGGTCGTAAAGAGCACCATTGATAACCCAGCGTCAAAATACTTCCCTCCAACAGAAGAAGAATCAAACTATTTTGGTTACCCGGAAACGCAAGTCAAAGACTACATGCGTGACCTGTTTCTTGATGCTGAGAAGAACAACGAACGACTCTTCCTTTCTCACTTCACAAGTTCTACTCACCACCCATGGAATACTCCTGAATCAGCTGGCGAGAATTTCGATTTCTTGAAGCGAAGTGGATGGAGATCAGAGCACGAGCTCAACAGGTATTTAAACACGATAAGATATGGAGACAGGTGGATTGGACAGGTTATGGATATGATTGAGGAAGTCGGTGTGGCCCAGGAGACCTTGGTGGTGATGATTGGAGATCAGTAAGTTCTCTTCTATTGCCAGATTGCTAAAGCGATCTAAAAATTCATGTAGCGGAATGGCTTTCGAAGAAGATTCCCCTAAACACAGCACATTCGAAAACGGCCATATTAGCAACATCCGCGTCCCTCTCCTCTTCCACCACCCATCTCTCCCTCGGATTCAGCTTGGAATAAATGCAACCTCTCTCTCCGTCATCCCCACAATCCTCGACCTCCTCACGGCCACATCCTCTCTCAATACACAAGACACCGAAATCGCCTCGAATCTCATCCAACAATATGAAGGCCAAAGTCTTGCCCGACCATATAAAGTTAAGAAGAACGGTCGTCAGGCTTGGATCGTGAGCGTGCTTAACGCTGGTGGTGCTATCCTATCCGTGTCATCGGCTGCAGTTCCACATCGGCTTATACTCCCGATATGTAAAGCTGGGGTGTATAGATTCACATCCACGACTCGGGATCCAAATGAACTCCATCCCATTGAAGAGTACTCCATTTCTGCGCTTGCTGCCCGCGTTGCGAAGGAATTCGAGGACGAAGCCGCGAATTGGGTTACAGATGCCGAGAAAATAGGCAAGTGGTGGGTGGTGGAGCAGAGGAGGCGGTGGAAGTTCACAGGAGCTAGTCTCCAGGACGATAGGACGGCTGAGGAGTTGAGGGGTGCAGGGAGTATCAAAAAGGAGCACTGGTGGGATATGTAATATTTCACGTGCATCTAGAGAAGACGTTGGTCAGAGACATTCCTGACGAGGAATCATGCTGTATCGGGATTTCTTACACCCCGCAACACCGGGGGATATTGAGCTGAAGACTATTTGCCTTCAAGCCAGGTGAGGTTTGAGATCTTCAAATCATCCCCATGGCATATAAGGGGCTCTAATTGTTGCACTCCAGGTGATGGACAGGCCAGGGGGCAAGGAGAGCTGACACCCACGATCGCGATCGACCTGCGGGTAGCGTTGCGTGGTCTGGAGGCATTGGATGGTTCACGGCAGCCTTAGGGTTGAACTGGCACTCTGTGTCTATTTGGGTTGCAGAAGGTGATTCCAATCAAGAGTTGCAAGTTTCTGTCTGCATGAGACCAAATGGTCAGGGTCGCGACTCAGCGGTCTTCATTAGAAGAGCTTGTCGCACACTGACATTAGTCCGAAAGGACGTTAGTGCGGATCTTTCGTTTGTGAAAGATGAGTTCAACTATCCCTTCTCCCTTTGCTTTGCTTGTTCCCTTTGTTTGAAATGCGGGTTCTGGGATAGTGTTACCTGGTACCCCAACTTATGCATATTCAATTCCCAATCCTGAGGACATCGGGGTAGTACTACCTGGTAGCATTACCTATGCATAATTAGATCCCGGTCTTCATACTCAGTACGACTGGCAGCGTCAAAGTCGTCTTCAGTTAAACCATTACCGTCATAGAACTTATTGAGAAGTTCGATGTAACGAGTGAGGAGAATTCCAGAAGCCACGTTGTCAGGACCCATGCATGGAGGTCCTGGATCTGGTCCGTCATTGTCTGGGTCACCATTGTCTGGTTCATCAGTTTCTCCTGCATTATTCGTGGGAAGTCTTAAAAAGAATTCTCGAACAGCAGCGTCTAGACTGTTAACATGAGTTTGATCCTCGGCGATGAACGCATCAGTGTAGTGCGGTAGCTTGGAGAAGGAGTCAACCTTGAAAATGTTTCTCAGCTGCATCCATGAGAAAGTTTAAGAGGCCAGCGACTGTTGAGCGGAGGATTCTCTGTACCAGGAAATGTAAGGTAGTGCACTGCGGACGGACAACGGTCACTTCCTGGACTTGGAGCTCCATCTCCAGGAATCGTCTCGAATCCAGGAATGTATGGATGAATACCAGTGAAGACATGCTTCAGGAGCCATTCGATACCTTGTATCTCTGGAGGATACGAAATCGGCATCGCAAGGCGTTGGATATCTGCAAATCCAATGAGCTGTGTTCTTCTCGTGGCTTCAGGAGGTCCATGGCCATAGGCACGATCGCCAACAGCCGGCTCACCTCTAGGAGTGGCATAGTTGCCAATCGGGAACAGCGACTGGATATCCATATAGATAGTGTCACGATTTGCATCGAATCTGACAACCTGAGAGCTCGGATCATCGCGCAAGTCCAAGCGACTAGGGTACCGTCTCTGATACTCCTCCCAAGTATCTCGACTGACAAAGTTAAGTTCATTGGGAGCTTCAGAAATCCAGAGTCTCCACCTATACTTGTATCGTCCAGGTGGAATGGGTTGTCGTCCAATGAGAGGTGCTTCGGGCATGGACTGGAAGTATGCCGTCTGGATGATGTGGACTTCAACATGCGACCTTCACGATGGCCAGGAATGTTAACTCCGTTGGAGATCTTGAGGTGAGGCGTGGCGTTTGACATGTCCCAAATGATGCGCTAGGCATCGTCGGGGAGGGCATCGAACGATGGGAAAGATTCCTCAAATCAGGAGGCGGCGGGCTCTGCCTGTCGCTTCTTCCCAAATCAGCGTGGCTACTCGCAGATTCTTTGACTGTTTAGACAGGCTGTGCTTGATGAGATGATTGATTTGACATTTCCGATATCCTGGTTTCAGGTCTGAAATTAGATGAGGAAGAGCTTTTGATAATCAACCATATTTATAAGGTTGATATATGTTCTTTTCATAACATCCATAAGCTGCGGTTTCGATGTTCCGGGTTTTGAACAGGTGTTCCCACTGGTAAAATAAAGGGAAGATGATGGAAACAAGACTTTGTTCTGATGACTTGAAAGGAGATGTGGGGAACAGCTAAGCGAGGCATTGTAAACAGGCTTACACTACGAACGATACCGATGACCAACCGGCCCAACACTCTGGGCCAGTTGTCTACAAATGGCACCAATATCTAAAGTCCCTGCACCTCTATATATTCCTTTCCAATAATTCTACGGCTTGTAATCATCACGTCCTCCTTCTGAGAGATCGTTCAAAGACCATACGCATCTCGGAGAACTCCGACAACAGCGCAAGAGATGGTAGCATGTTACGAAGCTGTGCATGTTGTAGATATCAGTAAGCCAAGATATCTGACCTATCATAACAATACAGTGTATTTCTCGGCCCCGAAGCTGAAAATATATGAATGACAAGACTGCATTCTATAACAGCAAGTACCTTCTCAATGAGGCCTAAAACATTGCACTTCTTATGTAATAAGCTCGGAGATGATGTTGGAGTAGCCACACAGATCCAACTCTTGTCATACTACTAGCTGAGTTAAATTTCAAGCAGGCAGAGTACAATCGCGGACTCAGCCGCACTATGATAGTGTGGTGGTTTTTGGTCGACGAACATACTGTCAGGTTTTCGGAGACCTCGCCACCTTATACCGATCTAGCGATAACCAGACAGCGGAGTTCCTAGTCCCCAGAAACTAAGATTCTAGTCTTTCATTCAAGGTTAATCCGGAAATCTGGTTCTCACGACCAATCTGTGTATGAAACAGTGACTTCCACACTTCACTGCGAGTGGCGTTTGTCCAATTGCGTTTGTCCAATTGGGTTAAGATACCATAGCTCGGCCTTCCCACAAAAGGCAGAGATACATGCCTGATGATGGAAGGATCCAGGGAGAGTCCACTTGGGTGTAGCAGAAAATAAGCCCTCGCTTCCTGGGAGGGTCACTCACTACATGTCCCAGCTATCAGCTTCGTGAATCAACCAAAATTCGAAGAGCCCATCCACTTATACCATGACTAGCAGAGTTTGCAGCCAGCATAGGTAGTATCTGACAACAGAGGCTGTAATGACACCGAATAGGTTTTGGAAAGTCTGGAAATGTGAAAGTTACAGACCCGTCTCGGGTCATGAAAGAGAAAACCGAAGTATTGTGAAGACGACGAAACAGCTAAACAAAAGGATTTCCGCTGCTAAGGTAGCGTGTAGAAGGGCTAGGTGACTGGAATGACTCGCATTTGAAGGTTCTGCAAATAGGCACCACCGATTCTCGGATGAGTTCGTACTCTGTGAAAGGGCGGGATTTTATAGAAACTTCCATGGCTCAATCCTCCTTCCGGCGGGATGATCCCCATGTGAAGAATTGGAAGCAGGAACGAAGTGGTCTTAAATCCTAGGGTGAGAGAGTCACATCTGCATAATTCTTGGATGTACTCCTGTTCTATCGCTTGCTGCCAGACGCCATGCTACCGTACAAAATGACGAATGAAGATGATAATCGTACAAGCTACCGCCTAGTTCTTGCTAAACGCCTTCTATTCCACCCGGACGTGATGTATCCCCTCTAGTTTCCAGGGCCCTCTCCCAGAAGCCTAGCAATCAAAACATAAGTAAAGATCAAACCCCCCACAACCAACAACTTATTCCTCCTAACCCAACTCTTTCCCTCCTCGCCAACCGCCCTCCCACCCTCCACAACCGCCCCAACAACAGCCTGACTCCCACTCGGCCTCCTCAACCCAGCCATGCCCCCAGGATTACAAGTAGAACTCACAGCAGCAGCAGCCTGATTCCCCGTCGCAATATCCACCCTATTCTCCCTCATCCACTTCCAATTCTCCGCATCCAGCTCCGGCCACTCCGCTGCAAACTTCGCGCCTCCATCCCCAGCCTTGATATTCCCCTTTTGTCCCGCCTTCCCCGTAATATCCTTATGACTTCCCCCACCGGTCGAATTCCACCAGCGACTCCGCTGCGCAGCCCATCGTCGCTCTGCTTCTGTCCCGCCTACGCTGCCGGTTGTCATCTCCTCGCTCGTCATGAATGAGAGGAGTCCGATCAGAATTGTGCTTACTTCCCATGCTGGGTTGAAGGATTTAGGATGGAAGTCGGAGATCGAGAGGCAGAGGCGGGTGGAGGGTTGGAAGCGGCCTGAGGGGGTGTGCATGCGGATGGCGGGGGGTGCGAAGGGGTAGTTGGTGGGGAAGATGAGGGTTCCCCAGTATTGGCCGTTGTGGTAGGGTGTATCTGGGGGGCCGGTGAGGATATAATGCCATCTGGAGGCATTAGTGAATGTCGACTTGTAGGGAGGTGGGGGGAGGATGTACTCAAGAATGTTTGACTCGGAGGGGTGAGCGACGATGAATGGTGGGGGATTGGCAGATATGGTCTTGTACTCCCGGGTCAACTGTTTATCAATCAGTATGATATGCCAGTATTCGCAGATTTGTATGTTCTTACCCGGTTGTTGGCTGCTCGACTGGCCATCTCCGTTTGAAGCCCAAGGCTGACAGTATTGGAATGTGGAAAGCGAGGGGCGCGATCGTTTTATTTACTTATTGAAGACTTGTGTGCTCGTGTGGATAATCTGGTTCTGTTATTGAAGAGGTTGTCGAGGGAAGATGCGGAACCCTTGAATTGAGGTTTGATGGAGGTCGTGGATGTCGTGGTCGTGTGCTGTTCTTATGGGTTGTCTGTTCTTATGAGGTCAAGAAAGGCTTGGCCAGTCAGAATGTCAAGAAGCGGCCGCTGTATTCCCCAAGGCTGAGTCACGTGTGATCGGGTTCTTCAGCCGAGCATCCCTCGGGACAAAACAAAACAAGCACCACCTCAATTTGACAGTCAATATAGACAAGATGGCCAATCCTGTGGACTCAGGAGACGATGTAAGCTCTTACATACCTCAGCTACTGGCTGTTGAAAGTTGCAGAGACAATGGCTGATCCGCAATTCCCCAGCTCTTTGAGAGTCTCCGCAAACAGGATCCCAAGGCAGAGGAAAAGGCCAAGCTGGTGGCAGAGAGAGAAGCTGCTCAGAATGCAAAGGCACAACAGAGGTTGATGGAGTTGGTATGCATTTCCTTCGCGTTCAATGGCAGAAGCTTACAGCAGCAGATTGGCAGCAATTCCTCGCTCCCAGTCACCGTCTCCTCCATTCGAGTTATTGGGCTGAACCATACCCGCCGCTCATTCCTCGACCGAATCTTCGATCCTCTGATCAGTGCAAACAGAGGTGCTCCATATACGTTAGCAGAAGCTTTGCAAGAAGTCAGCACTGCGGCAGATAAGCTACGGCGCTTTGGTATGCTTCATTCTCTGTCGTACATGCTGGTCTGACTGTTTAGAAATCTTCCACCCCTCACTACATACTTTTATCGACCGTCCCTCACGCACCGACCCCTCAAGTACACCTACGGACATCGACATATACCTCAAAGCCGAAGAACGGAGCAGGATATCTCTGAAAACAGGCACAGACTTAGGAAATGTAGAGGGTTCAGCATACGGAAACCTCACATGGAGGAACATATTCGGCGGCGCAGAATCCCTCAACCTCAACGCCTCAGCAGGAACACGAACACGTTCCGCCTACCAAGCCACATTCGACACCCCCATCCTCAGCGACCCAGACAAGAGAGTCACAATCGATGCCCTCCAAAGCAGCACCTTAAAACCATGGTGCAGTCACGACGAGGCCCTGAAAGGAATGGGATTGAAATACAGCTGGGCTACGGAATCAGGAACTCGACATCAGGTAGGCTACACAGGAGTCTGGCGCCAAATCACCGGCCTTGCCGCAAACGCCAGTCCAACCGTCCGCCACGACGCAGGAGATACCGTTAAAAGCAGTATATCCCACACCTGGCTCTCGGACCAACGGAACCACCCCTTCCTCCCCAACAAAGGCTACCTCCTCAAAACCGTCTCCGAAATTGCAGGCTGGGGCCCTTTGCAAGGTGACGTCGCATTTTGGAAATCAGAACTCGAAACCTCCGCCGCAGTTGCAGTCCCTATCCCAGGCGTCAAAGGCGACAGCGGCGTCTCCCTCACAGGTGGTTTCAGAGCAGGCATGCTATATCCCCTCCCCGTAGGATTCGGCTCTACGTCTCAACCGAGCAGGATAAACGACCGCTTCCAACTCGGTGGCCCAACTGATGTCCGCGGATTCAAGATCTCAGGCCTAGGACCAAGAGATGGGCCTGATGCAGTAGGAGGCGATATCTACGCTGCCGGATCCGCAAACCTCCTTGTACCATTCCCGCGAGTGGGCAAGGACTCACCATTACGAATGCAGATTTTCGCTAATGCGGGACGGCTACTGGCGTTAAGAGATTCAGGTGATCACGGAAGCAAGAGTACGCAGAAGAGAGTGTACGGTACTGCTGCGCAGCTGTTCGATGGTGCACCTAGTCTGGCGGCTGGGGTGGGTGTCGTTTATGCGCATCCGGTTGCGAGGTTCGAGATGAATTTTAGCTTGCCGCTGATTTTGAGGAGGGGTGAGGAGGGGAGGAAGGGGTTGCAGTTTGGAGTGGGGATTAACTTCCTATAGGCTTATTGGGCGTGGGGGGATGGGTTGTGCGATTGGGAGCAGGGGATGGAAATGTATATATGTAAGTGTAGTGGCTGTATATTACGTGTGGCAGAGCAGATGAGAATATAAGACTCGACTTCAGATCCGCTGCCCTGTCCTGGCTGGCTTCCTCGAGGTGAACCATCAAGGTAGGGATACTTTCGCTTCTTCTCATTGAATCGTCTTTTATCTCTATGTCGTGCTACCACACCGCCAGTTATCAGATGCGAGTCAAGTGGCCGCTGTCTTGGGTGCGCGTAGCCAACAAGGTTCTCTCACATGTCTTGAAGTGTCTATATAGCCTCCCTTCTGCCTCCAGCCTTTAACCCAAAATATTCCCCGTACACTTCGTTCTTCACCACAAAACCTGTGTCTCTTCGAAAATATCTGCTTCAACTCGTACCTGATCGATCGTCTACTGGTACACGAGACTATAAAAGCCCGTTCGAACACCATGCATGAGAGCTCATGAATAAACATGCTCACCACAATTCATGCGTGATGGCTGGCTCGCGATGCGGGCCTCCTTTATCTTGCGCTTGAAGGCTTGCTGGTAGAACCATTGTGACATAATCGTCTTTGGTATCTCAGGGTCTGGTTGGCACTTTGAAAGTACGCTTCGCTACTAGCTGTTTGCACCAGTATGTGATCCAATGAGAAAGGCTCATCTGGATCTGGAGTATCGACAGCGAGAAGAACATCGACCACAGGCACAACCACCAACACGATGGTCTCTTACACATGATCGCGAAATCAAGTATACAACGTCAAATGCCCAACACGAACAACCAAAGTCCGATAGATCACCGCCTCGAACTTCCTGGGAACCTTCATAGAAAAATATCCTTACAGAGCTCTGAGGGTCTCAACTCTCAGTACCCGCATACGCCATTATTCCTTTACAGGCAGCTTTTTTGTTGAGTTTGGTACGCTGAGGGAAAGAGATTATATACTAATCACTACGTTGCAAAAGGTAACTTGTGCTCGAAAGGCTGGACACGAACATTTCAGCTACCGTACCGTATTTTGTCGGAGAGAGGGGAGCTTAGTACGTCGAAGTGAATGGTTGAACTGAAGGAGTATATTAAGTTCGACGAGGGAGACGACCAAGAATCAAGCCGGAAAGCATGGATGACAAAGGCAAGGCGAAGAGACGAGCCGTCTTCCGTCTTTCGATCTCGTCATTACTTCCAGGTCCGCTGAGTAGGTGCGAGCTTTCGTATTATGGGAGCGATGGCCACTCGGACTCCAATATAACGCTGGTTCGTGAAAATGAATAGGCCTTGTCAGGCTTACTCTCCAGGAAATGGTCGACAACATCGTAGAAGATGACAGCCATCCTGGATCTACGAGAATTTGAACGCAAGGATATCAGAGGGCAACGACAAAGTCTATCCGGTCATCACGCCAAGTTAACGAGTGAGTTCATGATTCCCGATCGACGATGTTCATAGACCACAGGAATTAGGCACACGTCTTGTCTCGACCTCCCGGTCAGTGGATTTCGGTGCGTAACCTTTGAGACCCAGGTATATGGTCCCTTACAAAGCTGAACGATGGTTTATATACTTGTGGGCTTACCTAGCTCTTTGGGCTCGTCGGATCTTGAAAGCATTTCCCCCGCCTCAGGTCATTCCGTCAACCAATAGCTTCAAAACGACCGCCAGGCTCTTCGACCTGCAGCACGAAGCAACTTTCGGTATGAAAGCTAGAAGGCCTAGTTCCCACGACGAGTATGAATCAACGTGGAGCACTTGCCACTTTCTGCCCCTAGAATGCTGTTTGGCCCATGAACGATTTCCGAGGCTTGTGTATTCTTACGGTGTCTTGATATCTCTTTCTCGAAGGAGGAGGTGGAAAATGCTTCATCTGGCAATACCTACGAGGCACTCAGAACGCCGAGCGGACTAGTCAGCGAGACTTGTCCAATCTGACAACAGCACATCTCTTGACAACAATATATCACCCTCTTTGCAAGTTCTGGGGATGTACCTCTGAAAAAACAGAACATGAAATTAGGTATCAATTTTGTATACCTACCCGAAAAGTACCACAAAATGGCGATTCCCTCTGCCTTCCCAACGACCTAACCATTCTCTAGCATTGCCATCTTCAGGGCCCCCGGATATTCTTTGTCGCGTCCTTTTGGCGGAGGTTTTATATTCTCTTCGGTGGTTCAAGAAATCAGTCAAAATATCGGAGAAGCAAGTTCGTTGCACTCCTGATCTCACAAAATCTTAATGAACTGGCAAGTCCTCCCCGCTTATACCAGAAGTATCAAGGCACCATCGTAACCAGCACTTGGTACATACTGCATGACAATTCCGATAACGACGAAGGATCAGACATTGGATCGTCGCTTCGGTAATCATCAACGGACCGGGATCTGGGATTCGACGTCCAGAAGCTGGATGTGGCGTGCTTGGGATGGATGGGTGAATTCATCGGGGACACTTTCAAGATCTCTCAAACAAGATTGCATTGTCTTTCCAGGGTCGTCCATTCACTAAACTTGTTGGTGAGATCTAGGAAATGACGACAGTAAGAGGAGATGGCTAAGATAAGACCGCTCGACGACATACGAATTTCGCAGCTGAACCCTAGCCGTCTCATCTAGAGCAGCCGCTCCCAAAAAAGACTTATTCATGTTATTACGTTACCGAAAAGTCATTCCTGGCCGTATTCGAACGCAACGCTCATAAACATATTTTACTGATCAGTAAGTAGTCGACTTCGAGTCATTTTCGTCAAAGATCGGCATTTTAAAATGCTTGGAGAGCCCAGTCATGATGGCATGGAAGAAGTTTTGTTACATCCCAATTGTATTTCGAAATCAGCGATATCCAACTCAACCAACGACCAGTCCGAAGTTACAAGATCAATCAGACTCCACTAATGCATATACGACACCAGATCTTCATCCTATCCCATCCAGCTAGCTCAACTCTCGGGCGAGACTTTCGATATCCAGCGGCCATCGGTTCCGTCAAGAAAAAAGCATTTGACTTGAAGCGAGCTCAAAGGGTAGGCGGAAATTGATGATCGTTTAGTGCTACACAACAATTAGTTTCTGACTCAAGCTTCAAGAATGAACTTGAAGCGCTAGAGAGGTAGGCAGCGACTAACAGTGCAGCAAGAGCAGCTCTCGCAAGTGGTGCATCCAGAGCACGAGTTGCAGGCACAGTTGTCTCCCATATTTGCGGTTTGTGTTGTTCTTGACGAAAAACTTGAAAGATATTTGATTGGTTTGAAGAGTGTATTGTTTGATATATGCTGCTGATCTAAGGAAAAGAACGAGAGTTATTGAGGGGAATTAAAGGTCTACTTATACCTCTAGGAGTGCTGCATAGCTTAACCTGAGGTTAAGGAAAGGAGTTGAACATGGCATGTGAACGCGGTACAGGCGGATGTGCTACACACCATCAGGAATGTAGGTCTTGGTTGTCGAATCACAACCAGCTCGAGCGTGGGATGAGAGTCTAAGATTGGACTATGAAGTCGCTAGATGTATCACGAGAGAGACGGCCAATTGTTGGAGTGATAGCTCGTTGGTTTAAATGCCTATTAGCTTCGGGAATACCCATCCTTCACATCAGCGACCAATGAGCTGACAGCCTTGCAATCTGCATCTAGAGGATTTGACCTGTAGGCACTCGTAATAGTAAAGATATCGATATCAAAGAAGAAGACCTTCATCGTGGTAGGAAGGTAGAAGCAACAAGACCATCAAGGGGACTCAGTGCACCCGAGAATCGTACCAGCGATATCTCGATTCAACACAATCAGCCTACGAGTCGGACGGAGATGTTGAAACGAGGCTTACATCTGAGTCCCTCTCATCCAATAGATCACCGAACATTCATACATCATCCTCAACACGATAAGATAACACCACCCATCCATCGCCCGAGAGGCACATAAAGCTAGCGTTAGCGCAGCCTCAAACCTCATATCTAACGAATCTAAGCCGACAGTGCTGGGACCTGGAATTAAATGGGGTAAGATGAAGTACGTGGCAGAGCATGTCTGGCGCGGGGGAGGAAAAGAAAGTTTGACGGCGTTCTGCATATGTACGACACGAGCACGTGTAGTGCTGCTGGTTCGTGGTGTATGTGAGAGTAGATGCCGCTGTATGCGACAGAAGGCGGGGAGGGCCGAAATGCTCGGAGTTCAGAAGAGGAGCTCCGAAACATGTGCAGGAATAGATGTGATACAGCTGCTGAGTGGTTCGATCAATTGTCAGCTCCAAGACATATAACAGCCAAGTCATCTGTTTGCTGACTTGCTGAGGCTCATTCGACCTGGAACCGTCCACTTGATATGATGGCGAACCTCTTGGGTCCTCCGAGGAAGGTCTCGTTCCAGTCCAGATTCACTTCCCCCGTACGTAGCCAATCAAGTGTCACAGTGATCACACACATGATAACCAGAGCCATATTTTGTGTGAACTTCAGTTGCTTTTGACAACTTTGCTCAATTATACAATTTCCATCCATCTTCCTGTGAAAAACAGCAATCCCTCCCACCCAGCCATCCAAGTATCAATCCATCATGCACTTTATATCCATATATCCAAAAGACGTGAAGCCCATGTCGAAGAAGAACAATGCGTGCCGAGAAGAAGTGAAAATGCAGTGAATGAATGTGGAACCAGGAGCGAGATCAAATCGCGAGAAGTTTATTTTCCACAGCTGGAGCAAGAGCAGCTGGAGCCGCAGTTGCCTATCACCAATGTGTTAGTTTGGATCTGTTTTGATTGTTTGAGATGTCGAGATGTCGAGGTGTTGGTGTTGTTGACGATGAGGGGTCGAAAGTGGGGTGAATGAGGGGTCGTGATGCCAAGATGGCCCCGTGGGATGACTTACAGCTAGAGGTACCGGAGCATCCGCATTCGCCCTTCATGATGATAGATTTCGAAGTGGTTGTTTGGTGTTTTGAAGTGAGTGAGTGTTCTGTTCGATGCTCGTAGTGTTGTTCGTGAATGAAGGACAAGTGTTCAAGGTGGGACAGCGGCCTTCTTTTATGTTTCCCTTCGTCTCCTCCCCTGTATCAAGTCCAGATCTGATCGGCCCACTCTCACGCGAATCATCCAATTACGCTTCTCTAAGTTGCGCATTTCGTGCGCTGATACTCGTCGATCTGTCCGTGCTGCGTGCTTTGTGCCCTTTTTGCCCCTCTTCCACCCGAGACGTGGGGCGGGCCTTGTCTGGCTAGGGACCTGCTTCGGCTAAAGAGGAGGGTGAGATGGGGCTGTGACAGGATAGGAGTTGTTACAGATGATGCTTTTCACTTTCCATAAATCCATGCCCATGACTCGAAGGTAAGCCTCTATCGTCATGGCTTGATGATAGTCTGCTTTCACTATTCGCCGTGTGCGTTTTGAGTTTGATAGTGGCATATGTCGGTGTCTTATTGTTTCCAGCGCTTGCTGAAGATCTTGGCATTTGTTGACAGTCCTTGGACGACGTATCTTTTCATCTATTGTGGTACCAGTCTGCAGTCAAGGTCCGCTTTCCAAGCAAGTCAGATCGGACCGTTCCTTCAGACTACGCAAGTGTACGGTCTTTAAAGTAACATGGTTGATTCGCTCCAGAATTTGACGTCTCAGCCAATAGAAACGTGCTCAAAACGGGACACTACACGAAACCCATCTCACAACTGCCTCATTACCACTCCAAAGTGCAGAGCCAAGGATATATGAATGGCTGTCCCTACCCGTGCCCTCGAGTTCGGGGGGTTTGCATTGCTGCACCTCCCAACTTGGGCGTACTTGGTATCTGGATACTGCACGGGGCTGCATTTTGACCTTCTTCCCCGGCACATAAGACCTGTCGCTTGTTGAATCTTACGTGGGGAGTCAAGTCATGATCTTCACGGCTGAGCGGCATTGCATTGTATTGGCTGTGTTCATGATACTCAAGTAATGATAATTGGGCCCGTGGCAGGCCGAGAAATCGAAAATGTGCCTAGAGCCTGGGTGCGCTCGCCTCTCGGGTTCGACTCCGCTATTCAGGTGGGCGAGAGAGTATCGACTGGGTGATCAGGATCGCGGTTCGATCACGAGCTAGAAGGTTCTGCTGGAACGGCCTGGGAGTGGCAATGACGGGAGATGCATTTTCCTTTTTCTCTAGAAGCCTTTGTAGAAACAATCCCCACATTCCGTAATGGATACCACTTTTCTCCCAAAAGGAAATCTAAAGACGCCGAGTTGAGATCACATGGAAATAATTAGGTCTTGAACACCGTGGTGAGGAATCTGGAATTCTGTAGCCCAAGCAGCGGCGCGGTCCTTTAAAACTGAGCGTAACACAAATGGAAAGGCGACGTGCGTTAATAACACTACAATCATAACATCATGGCAGTAGGCTTCAAGTACCATTCCCGATGCTACAGATAGGAAAAAGCGGTCGTTGGGAATAGTCCTCCAGAGGTAAGCATACCCACCGACTACACTTCGTTGTCGGCTAGCTACCACTCGCGTCGGCTCGCTAAACAGAAAACATCAGCAACAAAGTCAACATGCCGAACCCAGGTTGAGCTGCCTTATCTTCAATGGATGGTTCAAACCCGAACTGTCTTCTGTCGATGACTGGCCTGCTCTGGAAATGCGCCTAGGCTTTTTAGACTTGGAAGATCTTGTAAGGCGTCGAATGGCATGCTTTCTCCAGCTCTCCACACAGGCCATCATAGATCCCAAAGATCCCTCGTCATCCATTCTCTAGCGTCACTTATTAAGTAGGCACCGAGGCTCTACTACCCGTGTTCAGGACACAGTCTGAAGCACGATACGTGAAGTCTTCGTGTAAACTTCGGCGCAAGCTTAACCCATACCCTGGTCCGTGTCAAACATGACGGCCGTGTAGGGTCCACCACGCTGTAAAGTTATGTCAGGCATAATCTTTTTCAAATAGAGAGACTATCATTGGTTATGCTTCTCGGAAGTTTTAATCTATGATATGGATCACGCCTCGGCACGGCATGATTCGGTATCGGGAAGACATCGTCAGTGGATGAAACTACCCATTTTTGGACCCTGTACCGGAGACGGCCATGCCCTGGATACGATGCCGAATAGCTAGAGCGAGCAGTGGCCAATCATAATGTTGCAATTGCATGGAGCCGCAAACGGTCATTTCCGACTCTTTGGACTTTAGGACAAGTCCTCGGCATTCGCTTAATTAACAGTGGATTTTCTATGGATTCAACTCAGTAGAGATGCCAAGATGTTCATCTATTGATAGCTTTAGAATCATCTATAATATGCTTAGAAGCGCCTGGTAATGATGAGATACTCGCGCCCAGTTCGAGTGATTTGTTTCTGCCAACCCCGTCTCCCAACACGTTCATTTTTTCCGCTCAGCCAGAATGAAGTTCCTCACTCTCGTTGCCATTTTCGGCACCACTGGACTCTGCTGCAGCAATTATACATGGGTGGCTCCTACTGCAACTGATCGTGAGTACCTCCCTTCCAGACGCGCTGAGGAAAAGCTTCTGACCATTCGAAAGGTCGAAGTCCTTGCCCAATGGTCAACAGTCTTGCCAATCATGGCTTTCTTCCCCGTGACGGCATGAACATCTCTCTGGCAGATCTTATTGTTGCGTTCAACGAGTCCCTGAACCTTGCCCCTGCAGCAACCACCCTGGTGGGCCAGAAAGCCTTGCTCGCTTCGACTACGGGAAGCAATGCTACTTTCAATCTCGATGACATCAACACGCATGGCAGTAAGTACTTTGTTTAAGCAATTGGCTATCCAAAGTCTGATGGATTACCAAATAGTCATCGAACACGATGGATCTCTCTCCCGGAATGACATCTACTTTGGCGACAACTACTCGTTCAATTCCAGCATCTGGGACTCGGTCGTAGCGTCTTTCACGAATACCACCATCTCTCTCTCAACAGCCAAATCCGCTCGTGCTACGCGCTTAGCTACTGCAGCTGCTGTTAACCCAGACTTCAACATGACGGCTAGTGATGTGCAATTCAGCGGCATCGAGACAGCTCTGTACATGACAGTCTTTGCTGACCCGGAAGTCACCTCAAAGGCAAGAACTGAGTGGGTTGGTGTTCTATTCAGTAAGACAACACCTCTTATCACATCAAGAACTTCCCGCTGACGAAGATCTAGCGGAAGAGAGACTACCATATGAGGAAGGGTGGACGAGATCGGAAGAGCAGCTCACAGCTGCAGGAATTTTAGGGCTCGCAGCACAAGTTCTCACGAATTGAATGAGAGACCGAATTGTTCAAAACGTAAATTATTCATTAACAAATTTCGCTCTTGTGGTTATCATGACTTTGCATCGCTTCAACTGGACACCCCAACCAATTCAACATCCTCTAGTATCCCTGAGGCCATGCAGTAGCCAACCACTCATATGGCTCCTCTGGTACATACTGATTTGTAACCTCTCCCTTGAATGGCACAATATTATCCCTCGTCAAGTTGTATAAAGCGTACTTGAGATCTGGTCCAGTTCCGATGGTATATGGGACTGTCTGAACGTTGTTTGCGATTTCCTTGTCGACCATCACCGTGACGTTGGTGATTTGCGCATCTTTGATTCGGATTTCATCGCCGTAGTTAGGGTTGATCTGATATCTGGTCAGCAATGTTACACAATGGAGAAGCGTGCTACTTACTATGCCCATTCTATTGCCGTAAACCGCAACGATGTTCTGGATTGTAGCATTGCGCTTGGATTGGTTCAAGCAGTTGCCGCAGGACTGGTAGAACGTTCCGAAATTCTCTGCGTAGAAGCCGGTGATGTTGTACTTGCCACCGAGAGAGTTGTCTTGGAAGATCTGTTTGAGTTTTGATTAGAGTTTGTTTGGGGTGGATGAAGGTTTGAGTGGATCGCGGGACGAACCTTGTCGGTAGCATTTCTGGCTCCACCTCCAATGACGCGCAGCTGGGTGTTCAATCCCTTCGATGTAAGTGCGTCTTCGCAGACGTCTTCCCACCAGACTAAATGCACAAGTTAGCCTCAGTCCATTGCAAAAGTTATTGGACTATAGTAGTGGAACGAACCATTCTCAACCCAAGCGTCACCCAAGGCGTGGATACCCTCTGACTGGTGCTTTCCGATGATCACGTTTCTGATTGTGCTTCCTGGGAGAAGATTGAAGACTGCATCCGCATCTGTACCCTCAGCTTGCTCGTTGCAGCTTCCCTTGGGTCGCTCGTATCGCTTCATTCCACCGTCGAAAATCTGGCCGGGCATGATGTACATGGCATCCTGGAGAACGACAGTCTCGGTTGCGACTGGGAATGTGGTGACTGGGAATGGAAATCGAGGAGGAGGGCGAGCTGCGAGATCGCCCTGGGTAGCATCTGCGTCTCCTTGAGCTCCATCTCCTTGACTTTGACGTGGAACAACTGCAGCTTGAAGCAGTGCTGGGAGGCAGGCCAGCGAGGCTGTGGTGGAGAACTTCATCTTGTCGGAGCTAGGCGAGGTCAATTGAAAATATCGAGGTCGTCGTATGCTTCAGTGCAAGCAGTTGAAAGTTTCAATAGGGAGGAAGCTTGAGAAACTAGCTACAGAGCTGTCAATTAACTTTCCTGGAGGACGATCCTCCATTTTATAGCAGCAGCTATCCCAGCCTCGCCATGCTACCCCTCCATAGCTCTGGAGCTCCCCTGCAGCTTTCCAGGGCATTGGATAAATTTCTTTCCAGCTGCCAGGTACAAAATATGACGATGAACACGACGGAGTATCTTCTTAGAATATTCCACGAATGACTTTCTTGGGGATGGTTGGCGCCAAGTTTTGCCAATGCCTGGAGACAAGTCTTCTCCGCTCACTTGGCTGCAAGCCAAGGCTGATAGGATTTACCCCGTGGGACAAGCGAGCGTAGCCTTGCATGGGCGCTGTCATATTGACTTGACAGCGGGTTTGAATAATTCCGTATCCACGGACGGAGGGTCAAAATCATCGTGATGGGACCTTGGAAGAAGATGTTGGCTTGGTCTTGGCTCGGTACCATCGGTGGATAATAACCCATTGGGAAGCTGGAGAGCGGCATAGAAATGAGGGCGGGAGCGGTGACAGCATATCCGAATCTCATCTCGGAAAGAAATCTCTCATTTACAGCTTAACGCTCCCGTGACAATGTTGAAGAATGGTGATGACCAGATTATGTGTGGGTTCGTGGCGTAGCGCTTTTCATTCTGAAATTCAAGTAGAACTGAGTCGTGGCATCGCCATATTTGAGAGATTGCCGTCAAAAAGACTACTTGGGTCAAGGATATCATTCTGGAAGCTTGGGACGTAGGGAATGTGTTTGGGTACGATTCAAAGTCCAGAGTATTCTGATGACTGACGTGATACAGGCATGCGAAGTCGGGAAGTAATTTTGAGCTGTTCTCAGAGTCAACAAACTAAATTCAGGCATATCCAAAGCAACATAGCGACTCGCACAGTGGTCTGTTCTTGAGAGGGGAACACCCCATCGCGCTGTCAAGCAAGTCGTCACAACAGAAGACTAGGTCGCTGCTATCTCCTAACCCAACTCCTTGGTCTTAGATTTGCTCGATTTCTATGAGTGTTCAGGCTCTTCAAGAACAGCAAGAAGACACTCCGGGGCATTGGATCCACCAAATCTGCCCCAGATCCAGAGTTGGGATGCGAAAAGTAAACAAAGATCGCGAGCCGAGCACACCCTGATGCGCTTTTCCAGCTTCTGCGCCGAACGGGCAGCGGGATGCTTCAGAAAAGTGGACGTGACTCAAGTGAGACCCTCTTCATGAAATGGAAGCCAAAGATTCACTTCAAGGTCCATCTCTAGGGAGCAAGATTTGGAACAGCTACTGATGGGCCCGTTAACCCTTTTATGCACACGTGACCGGCCCCCCTGTTGATATTCTGCCTGGCGGTGAGATCTGCATCTCATAACCCCGCCTTGTGACATTGGAATTCGATCAGGCAGCATCTCGACAGCCTCACTTTTTGCTTCGACTCACTTTTTGGCTATCTAATGATTGCTCAGACAGCTGTCACCTTCCCAGCTTGAAATTTCCGATACTAACGACCACTCTGTATTCAAACCAATAGCATATATATTCAGTAAACATGGCACAAGTAATCGAGGTTTAACATGCTCATGGCGCAGCCCGCGAGTGTCCTGGTGAGGCTTTTTGGTGGCCAAGCGACGTACGAAGTAAGCAAGGAAGGCTTTCCTGAGGACTTGGCATACCATCGGGCATCAGGCATGAGCCATTAAAGCTCTTGTCACGGCCTACTATCGGTCTAGTATAGTTTATATGCAATACCATGATCGCGGAGTGATAAGGGAACTTTAAAAGTTTTCGGCCACACGATATATTGTGATCTGCATTTAAGCTTCATATTTCCTGTTCACGCCATTTCAGGTACTGGTGGTACTCGTGATTTTCACTACTTCCTCGTCGAATGTCGTGACATAAGAGCTTGTACTCCACAGTTCTATGCCCGCATACCAGATTCTGACTGGCAGGTCCATCACCATGGAAGTGCCAGCGCCCAGATTAATATCGACGCTCATGCATGCTAAAGTTCTGGAGCTGCACGAGGCTGTGTGATGGGCTGACTGAGCAGCGCTTCGCCAAGCACTTGACTTCCTGGGGTTGAGGGCAACGTCGGGCAAGACAAGGTTGGACCTACAGTGTGGCTCCACCATAAACTTCTCAAATGAGCTTCAACAGAGCTTTAGTCGGAATCGTGTGACTCTCAAGTCGGGCTTCAATCTTGGACATGTGCCATATTGGTCTGAATCAACAGTGAAGTTGATCCCGAAAGAAAAGATGTCTCGAGCGCACAGACAAGACGATCTTCGGAGCTTGAAGGTCAAAATAGACGAGAAGGCTTATGACCTATTCAAAGCAAAAGAAGGAGTCCCACCATTTCGAGTCACCCGAGTGTTCAAAGGGACACCCACGGACGAAATCACGAGGAAGAAATCTTCAGCGGGTTTCGTGGACGACCAAAACGTGTGGAGTTCGGCTGATTTGGGACATCTAGCAGATGTAATATCTTTCCTCTCACCTGCTGCCTTCATAGAAGATGAGGACTGACAAGGTTTTTCAGGAGTCAAATGACGCAACACAGATCTTCACAATTCAACAGTATCGGTCATGGAGCACACTGAATCTATCCAAAGAAATGCTTGAGAGATTCATAGAAACGTATAATATCAGTCCAAACTTCTGGAAATGCGTGTTCGTCTTCGAAAGAAAGAGCGAAGAGAACGAATTGGAGTTTCCCGGTTTCAATCATCGCAAGAGGAGGGCTGAACTTGGGAGCAGTGTATGCGATTATGGTGACCATACACAATTCCTTGATATTAAGCCCACTGACCTCGAATAGAATTTTCATACTTGCTTCGACGGGCAGAGCTCAATGGCAGGAGCGGGGATGATGGCGAGAATCCCTGGTCAATTCGCCAGACCGCTGTATACCACAAGCTTGCTTACGATGCCGATTCGGCCGACTCAAGATCTACATTCCTCCTCATCGCACCCTCCGAAAATGTCAAGTTTTAATTCCATGAGTGCTTAGAAAAAGGTATAGTGAACGAGACGACAAGACTTTCATGTTGGAACGAACACACACAGAATCTTGTGCGCAGATAGCTTGCGCGGTTGGTCTGAAGAGAGTCGTCACATGTTCCAAATGGCTGTTAGGGAAGCCAGCGTATTCCAAAGACACATCTAACTTCAGACAGGAAAAAAGCACAAGAGACGCAGCAGCGGTAAAGGATCTGACTGTTATTACGCTTGTCTACCTGCCGACCACAATTGTAGCAGTAAGCGATAGGCAATCAGGAAGAATGAGGTACTAACACATGTAGAATTTCTCGGGATCTTGCTGATTTCTTGTCAGATGCACATGATATTCGGCCGTATGCATGGCCTCGTTGACCAGTCTCTATCCACCTATTGTTATTTACAGAGTGGCTCACTTTTGGACTCTCGCTGGATAGCCAGGAAACGAGTGCTAAGTTCGATGAAACGAAGGCTCTTGAGCCCCAACCCTGGCTTGGTTTCCGAGACGAGAGGCGAAAAGTTGAAAAGTTGAAAAGTAAACAAAGCCTGGGAGCGAGCCGATTCAAGAACACGCCGAGAACCCACCCGGGCCTGTGTCCAGATTGTGTTATGGTACTCAACAAGGAAGCCAGGATAAGGACACAGAACTTGGAACAATAACAATGAGCGAGAGGAACGCAATAAGACGATCCTCAAGACGGCTTTCTACACCAGAGAAACAAAGCTGCGGAATCCAGCGCGCTGGCACAATGGTTGCACGTGATCTACGCTTCCGTCTTGTAACATTACCTGGCAGTGAGCGCTCTGCGGTGCACCTCATCTCACTGATTACCTAGGAAGTCTCGACGACGCGGAAAGCGCTGTTGAAGTTAATGAGACAGAACAAGCAGGCGAAGGAGCTTCATGAGCAGAGCTGCATGAAGCCGCTCCCTTGGCAGCTGATTGAATTACTGCAACGCCCGCACGATTGTTGCTGCCCGTGAAGAATTCCCACCGAGATCGCGCCTAAAGGGCAATCAAGGAAGGTGCGATAGCTCTAGGCATCTAGACGAGCGACAATTGGAGGCAAGGTAGGGTCGACTCATTCGCTCCTCCGATCTTATCATCTTGATCGAGCTCGAATTGGAGAGCTCTCTGGTTGCGAGCTGTGCAAATCATTATGCCAAACCTCGCAGATTCAGATGTATGGCGGGGATATGGAGGTTTATCGGCGATAGAGTATCTAGACGCCCCGGCCCGCCCAGATGCCCCTGCAGGGGCTGCCCAAAAGCTGATGGTAGCCCGGCGGCTAAAATTCGTTGCACCGTTTCAGACGCAATCCTATTCATATAGTGGCCCTCGACTTGTTCCATGGGATATTTCCTGCTCGATGGTGCTCTTCAGTAGAATCCTCAATTTAATGTACATTGATTAGCCCCTGTCCCCCTCACGATTTATGAATGGTCCCGTTGCGGCCCGCCCCCTGTACACCACGGATGCCCAGACCCAAAACCATGGCAGCCACAGCGACTGTTCCTCACCAGACTGGTCTGAAGAACCTCGACCAGAAGATTAACGAGAGATCATACGATTTGTTCAAGGAGAGGAGTGGACAAGCTCTTCTGCGAGTGACACGAATTAGTAGGAGAAAGATACTGGGCGATGAGGGGGAAGACCGCGAGGAAATAACGGCTTTCAAAAATGAGGATGTTTTAGACATCTCCCAGATTACCAGATTACGAGAAGTACGTATTTACTGAGAGGCAATTTTTGGGTGATTCTCATAGCCCAACCTCCCTTTCAAGCCGGTATCCAATATTTACATTTGAGCATAGGAGTCAAATAATCCGATACAAATATTCTACATCAATCAGCAACGCTCCTGGACGACCTTGGACATTTCCCGCGAAACATTTGAGGCATTCATGCGTACCTACAATGTGTTTCACAATTTTTTGAAATGTGTCTTGACCTATGGGCGGAAAAGTGAGGAGAACGAATTCGAGTTTCCAGGATTCAGCACCCGTCGTACAAGAGCCTCCTTGTCTCCTGGTAGTCACATCTATGGTTAGTCTTTCTTCAGTTTTCATCTACCCAGCTGTGTTGCTGAGGAGACTCAGAGATGGCATATGTACTCCGCCGAGTAGAGCTGAACGGCCGAAGTGGGAAAGACGGCGAATGCCCTTGGTCCATTCGGCAGACTGCTGTGCACCACAAACTTTCAACAGCACTATGTGGGGTAGATTCTGAGCCAAACACTGAGTCTTCATGCCGGTCCACGTTTCTTCTGATCACTGCATCAGATAAGGCACGGTCTCAGATCGAGAATTGCCTCGATCGCATTCTGCCCAGTCAATTGGCCCGACTCGCAAGTTGGAACATCCATAGAATCCTGATCATCGATTCATTGGGTGGCTGGGCAGACTACATGGCGTACTTGGGACACAAACTGAAAGAACAGGTACTGCTATTAGCCTCTGTGAGCGTTTGAGGGTGCTGATTTGTAATCTTCAGACAGATCGTGTTGTTCTGGCTACGGTTGGCAAGCCCGCAGGGCACATGGCATCTTCGCTTGACTTTAAAATCAACTTCGATGACCGCCAAGAGTTGAAATTAGTAGAGGACCAAGTGCTCGACCTTCAAGTGATTCTTCCCGGGATCCTTGATGCAGTTGCTGGGGTCAAGAAAGTATGCGAGCAATTTCTTTCTACCTCATCCTCACACTTGCCCGAGGCGGAGAAGTGCGAAATTGAGGAGATTGTCGATGAGCTCGAGGAGTATTGCAAGGAAGCGAAAATCTTGACTGAACGAGCAAAGATTTTGACTGCTAGGGCCATGTCTGGGGCACGAATGGTTCAAACCCTTCTCTATATCACGGTTCAAAGGAATCTAACTAGAAAAGGTGTCCGACCTATTGAACTATGAAGGGACGAATGCATTGAAGAACCTCGCGATGGAACAACAAGCCGAAAGCAAGGTCATGAGTACTTTGGCAGTAAGTGAATTGATAGCTTGACCCCGAGCAACATATTGACCATACCCCAGGAAAAAAGCACCAAAGATGCAGCTGCAGTGAAGACGCTCACGGTTATTACACTTGTCTATCTGCCAACTTCAATCGTCGCGGTATGTATACTTTCAAGTGTCCTCTTTCATTTGGCACGGAGGTGACTGACTTGAGCCACTAGAACTTCTTTTCAACTGAATTTGTTCAGACAAATGATCAAGGCCGCATGCAAGTGACGTCGAACGTTTGGATCCTTGCAGCCATTTCCATTCCACTTACCCTAATGACAATCTTCATCTGGTGGGGTTGGGTATATCTGGTGAAGCCTCGCTCTAGAACGAAACGAAGCAGCCCGTGGTTTATACTCAGGAGGCCAGCCAGGGTCTCGGGCGATCTTTCTACTTATTGATGGGCGTAGAGATCGTGCCAGATGTCAGCAAGAGTACCACTCGGCTTATGCAACTCAATTTTGTCAGTAGGCAAGTCACCACACCTTAAAGAAATCTCTCTCGGCGGAGCATTATTTCCTATCATCTGGTGAAAAGGCTGGGACACATGACAGACTGACAGTACATCTATTCAGCCTCGTCAGAACCCTGTGACGGTGCACGATTGGGCTGTATTTGAGTGCTTCATGTCACCTGACCTAGATTATATCCAACGCCCTCGACCTACCGTATGTACAACCTCGCTGCTCCGCTGCCTGCCCTGGCATCGTATCGTACTAGGACTCATGAACTCCTACGGATACTGGCATATTTTATTTTAACTACTATACTGTTTAAACTGGAGGTGTCTCTATGTAGTAGCAGATTCCATCGAATCAAGCATTCTAAGTCACTGAACAGTCTGTCATTGGTGAAGGGATCATTCTGTAGGCTTTCTTCCTCCCTCACTTGGACACCTAGTACGCCACGTATCGCTCTACAAATGCAGTGGAATGCAGGACCTCCGATTATCGGGGCCTCTACTGGTGGTAGAGCAGTCTCATTATCAGGTGCAGCCTTCCCTGATAATAATCTCCAACCATCATTTATGTTGTCGAACCGATTTGACAGACAGAGGGTACGAGTGTTGGAGGTCGCCGTATAGATTCCCTTCAAATTGGTACGGAAGTCACAGAAACTTTATTGAAATCGAAACTTCCTCCTGGGTTCAACCAAACAGCATGGTGTGTTTTGCCGGCCTGCCTGCACCTAAAATGATGACCGATTCGCTGCTTAGCTCAGGGGTCTGTGCCCCTGAGATTTCCATTGGTTGTATCAGAGGGGTGCTTTCGACTTTTGGGAGCCAGTAATCATGAAACACATGCATACATGGCTGTACACACGCTCGCCGCCCACTTTTCGGGGTTTCCTTCGTGCCGCAGGCTTCTCCGTCCATGTTCAGTCTCGCAGACATTCGCGTCTAGAACTACACCTCTTCCCATATCCAGCACAACGCGCTACGCGCTCACGATTATGCCCAGTCACAATTGTTTTGAAACATATTCTATCCCTCAAGTGATAGAAGGAGTGTACCTGGATCAGAGAAGATTACTCAACCTGCTGAAGCAGGTGTACGGCACATCGGAAGGAAGGAACAATTTTAGAGTTGAAGTGAATATCACGATATTTGTCCCTTACCATCTTTAGTTTTAACGAGTAATTCAATAGCTGCGGCTGAATCGATATAAAATCTACCCAATGGAGTCTTCAACCAAACTCACCGAGGTACATATTTTCAGTCTTTGAATAAAGACTGATAGCTGACCATCCTATAGGACCAAATACAGGACTGTCGAGCATGCCGACGTCGTTAATTCATCTCCGTTTTAAGGTCGGATGGCCCAGAAATGAGGCAGCCGGGGACAATCCTGCGGACTTCGATCTGAGAGATCCTGAAATATGAAAGGTCAATCAAGGTAGAATTTTGTAATTTAGGATGCTTGTGTTGTTGCTGGTGTCGAACTGTGTTCATTGGCTTCAAGAGTGAATATTATGGTATAAATGGCGTTCATTAGATCTCAGGGAGACAGCTGTCTACAGCAAACAAAAAAATAACGTCCAATGCGATGACACTAATCACAGTTCCCTTCCTTCTTGCTTCTTATTGTCGCATGAAGAACAGATTTGTTGGCAGAGAGCGGTACTCGAGGTTGTGTCCGTGGAACAGCCAAGTTGCAATAAGCGCATGACACGGCAAGTGACAGACTCGTGGCAGATCCACCTCACCCTCCTCGAGCTGATTGATAAGCAAACGCGTACATTGGTTTCTAACAAGATTGCAACTCTGTTTTGCTGACAACCAGAAGACATGGAACAGTCACAAACCAGGAACCATGACCATGTCCTCGCCGGGAAGTTGTAGGACCTCAGACATTTACCGGAGTTCGGAAGTCAACATCCCATTTTGCGACGGTCCTTTGCCACAGCAAATGTGTCCAGGAACTAGTTGCCAGCTTGTTCACGGACTGGTCCCTGGCCATGTGGCACTACTTAGATTTCGTTGCCTGAAACTGAGTTTCTGTAGGTCGTTTGGCGGTTTGGGTCGAATTGGCATCTTGAATGACTCTTTTCTTGTTCCAGTGGCAGATTTTTGCACCCTAACGTGCTTATAGCTTTCAAGATGAGCCCCGATGGGGCGCGGTAACAGGCCAGGTCGTGGCACTGGTTCCAACATGTAGGACTCGTCCACTTCCGCTCTATCTGTATACATCTTGAGCTGTTGAAATAGCCAGCTGGCTTCACACCGCTGGTTAGCATCTGTCACGAGAAGCTCCCTCATTGTCAATTCCAGGAGGTCGTGGATGAGTTGGGAGCACTTCTTGTGGGTGTGTAATTGATTTTGCCAAGCCACAACGGTGTCACGAACGATTGCGTGCGTGCCGTACTCATCTTCGACAAGGGTGAAGAAATTGTCATCGTCGATTCCGGTCCCAGTGGCCGGTCGGCCGCGATACTCGGAGAACCCTTCGATCTCCTCCGATCCCATGAGCAGCCAGGTCAGGAACTCCAGATAGAGGCAGCCGAGGCTCCACATGTCGTATGCGCGGGAGACTGGCTGTCGAAGTTTGCATTCCGGAGGTTCGTAGGTGGGTGAAGCCTGTATTGTGTCAGGATTGACTCCCGATCGAGAATCTCGGCCATGAAAACGTCCTAATCCAAAATCCGCGATTTGCAGGATACCCTTAGGATCCTCGGTCATACGATCATTTTCAAACCAGAGCACGTTTTCTGGTTTGATATCTCCGTGTCGTCCGAACCACTCTTCGCCACGTTCAACCATGAGCTTCACATTTTTGGGCATCCGAATGCTCCCAGCTCCAGTAGTCACACGCAGCGGATACGTGACGGTGAATGTGTGAATGCGCAACAAACCGTTTGCAATTCCTGTCATTTGTTTAAGAGACCATAGAACGGTCTCTCTGTCGAATTCGGGTGAAGGTCGATCGTCCCAGTATTTTCTGAGATTGGCATTGGCAAAAGGAAACATCAAGTGATACTTTTCCTTATGCTTGTAGGTAGCCAGTAACTTGATCAAATGGGGATGAGACTTGAAACCTACGGCGTTTAGGATGGTGGCCTCTTTCAAGAACTCGGTTTCGTCGGAGTTGTAAAGTCGCTTCACGGCTACGAGTGGTTCATCCTGCTAGAATTTACATTAGTATGCTTGTCAATGTACATATCAGTTTGATGCTTACAACTCTACCAGTGCCATTATACCAGAAGTCATGATGAGCTGGGTGGATCCGGACAGGATATACTTCACTGTATCCGCCTTGCTTGGGCTCCAGCTCGTAGCCGCGACGTTCGAGTGTGAGGAATGGCAATATCGTTTTATCATCCAGCGCATAGAGATCCTCATTCAGACGGAAGACTGGTGCAATCATCCACCATTGCATTCGGTCAAAGTTTTCCCGGTATTTTTCCTTCCATGCTCCGATTGCCTTGATCGGTGTCCCGTTGTTCCGATACAAATCGAACATTATGGGGGCATTATGCTTCCTAAGAAATGGCAAATCTGCATCTGTGATGCCCTCCTCGAGAAAAGATGCTATGTCCACAGACCTTTTTACGCAGACGAGTGTCGCGAATAGCTGACGAGCACATACGCAGACCGTTCTTGCGACTTTTTGCGCTTCAAGTTCATCCAGGCTGTTCCCCGCTCCATCGAAAACGACCTTCGCAACCAGTTGAACCGTAATGAACTTTTCCAGAAAAGATATCGGCACGAAGAAAGCATGAGGACTATCGGCGGCCTCAAATCTGGCGTTGTGAAGCTGCTCCTTTAACCAATTGATTGATGCTGTAGACGACGCCTTGCTATCCGATGTACTGCCATGGGAACGAGCCGAGCCCCTCCTCCGAAGTCCACCTGCCGCTGAATGATGTATAGCCTCAAAGCTTTGCGGTGATGGCGAGCGCGGGATATCTGGGCCATCAAGGTCACGAGCTACCATCGGTTTCCGCCCTTGGACCCTCAGGATCACCTTCTGCTGCACTTGGTCTGATTCGGCATGTTCGTTGACGGCTTCCGCATTCTGCGAGAGTAAGAACGTTAGCATGACTGTGGCTTTCAAGGTCGACCTAGGTGACTTGCCTGGGCCTGTGTAGCGCCTTCTGTCTCATCAAGATCCTGTTGTTTGGTCCGTGGATGTTTGCGTCCTGGACGGAGCAGTCTGTCGTAAAGTCGACGAAGAGAAGGCATTTACGATCCAGTGCTTCTGGAGAACAATCTGGCAAGGCTGGCAGGTCTGCCAGCAGGACATGATGCTACCAATAAATAAGATCAGGGCACTCTCGGGCAGCTCTGACACCCAATTTGGCTGGGAGATTTACAATCATGTATGTTATATATCGAGGTGGGAGGATTGCGAAGGAGCGTCGAGGTGGAAGATGACCAAGATCCTGTGCTGGACGAGAATGCGATCGATAGCCTTGGCTGCAACAGTCCACGGGGCACCAAGACCACAGTTTCTTGCCTGGATGGTCAGGCTCGGCAAGGGTACAATAGAGGCCCCACGCATCGTATCACCCTTATGTTGACTAGATATTGTACTGGACATCCAACCAGTGCACATTGGACAAACAAACAATTATTTGCTGTCATCGCTCTTTCGGTAGTCAAATTCTACGGACATTTAAACTACTTTCAACGATGTTAACAACACGACTTGCGAATATTAGACGCGCATTATCTGTGACTTCTTCCCTCTTACCTTACAGATTACATGAACGAACATCGTCTTGTCAAGAGGGTAGAAAGGATGGGCTTTGCATTTGCACTGCGACTACAATTGCTCTTCAGCCTTCGGCCTTCGGCCTCCTCTTGACTACTCAGACTTTTCTGATATCCCCCAAACACTCAAATTCGTCAAGATCTATGAATCGAGAGCTTGCCCATCCTTCTTCCCTGCGGATCGGAGCTTCCGCCACATTCGGTCCCCCAGTGTCGTGCGAATGTGCCTTTAGAGTTTGAAGTCAGCCATCCACTCAGATGCAGATGCAGCATCAGCCTACCTGCGCAGCCTCACGTATTTGTTGACAGAAATGGCTTTAGCCTCATCGGTGCCACTCTCGAGATCAACTACGCCGCCTGCAACGACGTCAACTTTATCATTGCTTGACTGTCGAGAACCACTGATCGGAAGCCGGAGACTGCTGTCCCTGCTGTTCGCATCTCTGAGTTCTCGCTCTTGCTCCTGCAACGTGTCACGACTCAGTCTTTGGAGCGTGACGGAATCCTTAACTTACAGCTGTCAAGCGACGAGGAGCATCGATTCGAAAAGTTCCCTGCCGTATCTGTTGTGGTTTCAGTTACCAGTGTCGAAAAGGGCTTGTCGCAGGCAGCTCTACACTCAGCTTATAATTGTTTACTCCGTGAATCTGATCAAGATATTGCTTCAGTTGATTGTGCTCGTAGTACTTTGTTCGCAAAGTTTGTCGAATGAGAACAGGCTGAGGCACACCCGTGGTTGCCATTTCTGCCACAGATATTTAGCCGCGGGTGTCCGTTTTGACGAAAAAGAGTAGCACGACGAAAGGACAATACTTGTCCACCTCGCTGTCGCCCTTGAATCAATTATCTTATGATGTGAGACCCAAGCTACTGCCTGCCTGTTCACGGGCCTATGGATTGTATGCATGCCCATGTCTATCAGCAGGCACCTCTGTGATTTGCGGCAAGAAACCGCCACACTTGCTGATGGTTGCTCAGCCCTTCTGCCTCCTACCACACATTCAGGTCGCAGAAGCGCCTCTGGTTCTACGTACTTCTCAATCCCTCATTTTTTCGAGGTCTGCAAGAACAATTTGTCGATTGACGAATCTCACGATGGACTGGCATGGCCGAAATCTTGCCCATTTCCAAGAGGATCTAAAGCAATTCAAGAAGGCGCGAGTACTACTGCCGGTCGTCACGTTTGCGTCATATTGTTTTCAGGTACGAAATCACTAGTTAAGAGTCAAGACCGACTCCGGCTCCAGCACTTTTCCAGATGCTTACCCACATGTTCCAAGGCCGACGAAGTTTTCGATCTCTCTTGCCAACGGCTAAACGAGGCTGATCTAATTGAATGGATCAAAGAGGTAGGCCATAATTTTGCTATTGATATGGGTTCTGACATTTTCTAGGACCGAGCACTTGTTCGTGGTCGACCTGCCATTGCAGGCTTCAGACTTATGTGTGTGTTCAGTTCAGACTCAGTTGCGCAGAGAGGGTGACAATGCGCTAACAGTATGAAGCTTGTCACCTCGAGATGACATCGAAAATCGCGTGCTGCATCGATTCCCATTTTCGATGGATACACTTCACATCGTCATTCAAGAATTTGGACTACACTTGTCATTCGTCAGAGCCATATTGAGAGCAAAGCCCGCCTTTTGCAAAATGTCTTTTATACACGCGAAGACACGGAATCAGTCCTCAGGTACCGTTCAATGATTCCGATGCTCGCTAAAGATACGAAAATGCAGGAACTGATAAGGTTTGGGAAACAGGCTTCTTGCTCAGGAGCAATGAGATTGCTAAAGAGGATCTGATTCTTTCTATCACTGTCGATGACCGAACCAATGTTGTGACGGGTATCCTGCATGGTTGCACTGAGGGAGACATCGACACTATCTCAGAGTGGCTCTCTCTGATGAAAGCAGACATATTCCATCCTCTGCTCTTACCAGCATTGACTTTAGATCTGATAAGGACGAAGTATTCTCGACTGATAGAAGAAAAGAGCATGAAGCTTGGAGACTTGTCAGGAACAACGGATCAATTTGAAACAATCCGAAGTCCGGAAGATGAGCCACTCGACGAAATCGAGAACTACAACAAGACGACAAAGGATGTTCTCCAGTTGCACCAAGAGACCGGAGAATACAAGATTGCAGTTATCCAAAGCCGGAAACAAGCTCGAAAGCTCATGGCTATCATGAAGAAGAATGACCCAAAGTGTCCCGTTAATCCCGACTCAAAGTGCAACGACCACCTCCAGGAACAGCTTGAAGAGATTGTTGAGATATTCGATGACTTGGAGATGATCTGCGGCCAAATTGCCGAAGATTGTAATCTGCTGATGGGTGCGGTGAGAAGGCCCATTCCTTTGCGTTCCGCTTGGCTTGTAATCTTCGCTCCATCGATGGGACTAGGCTTACGAGAAATAGATCTACAACATTATAGCGCAACGACAGAATCAGATTAATGTTGGTATCGCAGCGGACTCTCGGGAGATCTCAGCTGCAGCTAAGCAAGATAGCTCAGCCATGAAAACCATTGCTATCATGACGATGATTTTCCTGCCTGGAACATTCGTGGCAGTGAGTAAAATATCTTGCGAGGGTTTAGTGGAGAGAACCGCTTGCTAATACTCCACGAGGCTTTCTTTGCAATGCCGCTCTTGAACTGGACTGCCGGGCTTTCGGAGCACGAAAAGGATCTTGTCATAAATCCCAGGTTCAAATATTACTGGATCGTGACGATTCCACTGACCGCCCTGGTGCTGGCAGGATGGGCGATATGGAAAGGCCAAGTGAACGACCCGAAAAGTACAGCATCATTGGATCGTAACAGCAAGAGCAATTAAACCTGTGGGGAGATCGAATTTGTAGACCTTGGCCAGCTTAGCAAGTTCAAATTTGCTGCGCCACTTTTCTCTATACTTGTCGTCTTCCCAGGAACCTTCGATGTCCAGTGAAATGGGCACAAGTGTACGAGACCTTGAAATCTCCGCATTAGCTCCACTATTGACACTCTTCAAGTAGCAACATATGTGAAGTCGAATCTGCCGCATGCCCGCTGGTGTTTTCTTTTGTCGTTGGGTTTAGCTTTCGATAGTGGCCGCTAGTTTCGAAAGTAAATTAACTTGGTTTTTGAAACAATCAGACCCAGAAGGGAAGTCGAGACCATTCGGCTGGCATGCTCGTGAGCGGTATTTTTCATGCGTATTTGCTGTTTCTCATACCCCTTCAAGTACTAGTGCAAGATACATTTAAGTCAGCGGCCCCGATTGTTGCAGATTAGCCTCTTGGACGCGGCACTCGGGGATCTGGATCTGTTGAAATGCCACTCTGTGGATCTAGATTATTTACACTGGCAGCCCTCCTCAGAGTAGAGAAATGCTTCTCCCCTTACCCCTTGCCTGTTGCACTTCATCCGGTGGCAGTACATGACGCTATCAAAAACAGCCGTCGGAGCCAGCTGTCTGTCCAACCATGTTCTCCGACTCTGCATCCTCCCCGAAGAAAAGTGGCGCCGTGCAGTGGATTGTTACCTTCATCGGTGCAACCACCCCACATTCTGATCCTAGGCTGATCGGCGACCACGATGATTTTGCCAGCATCGAATCATTGATAAGAACTTGGACCTCTGTCGACATGTTCGCACTTTTCAAGGTAGGTTTTGAATTTACAGTGATAATGGCATCGCAAGGAGAATCTAACTTGCCTGTTGGCCAGTCAGTTGTTCACGGCGAGAATCAAGTGATCGCTTCGACTTCAGCGCCGGCTGTTCCGCAAACAACATATATATCTGGGCCAAGTTCTTACCCAGCAAGCGTGGCATCATCAAGCATCGCAGCTTCAAGCATCAGCAATCCGACACTCGAAGTTGATACACAGGCAAGTTTCCTATATGAAAAGAAGAAGAACTCACTGACCTAGATTTCAGAATGATGATCGTAGCGATAGCGACTCAACGCTTTCTAGCATAAGAGATTCGTGAGAAATTCCTGGAATTTCGCTTAAATCTCATCACTTATCGCAAACTATACAGGACGACATCTATACGAGCAAGTGTCTACGATTACGTCGAAGAAAACGGACGGACCTTTCACAAGTACAAAGAAGGAAGTATGGCTGCTTCATTCTCATGAGTGCCTTCGGTACTGATTGCGTGCCTTCCAGAATACGTATTGCCCAACGATGCGGTATGTCAATCTCATGTGTCGGGTGAACAGAGCTGATCAGTCTCATAGATCGAGCAAGACAGATTGGGTCAGTTAGCTTCTTCTAAATTCAACATAGTCTTGTCCCTAATGCTCCACAGATCTACAACACCAAATGTGCCTTATCCTACTCGAAGGTAGACTCCACCTTGCACCGATAGGCTCAAATCCACAGAATGTCCTCGACGTAGGCACCGGAACTGGTATTTGGGCAATCGACTTCGGTATGTAAATTCAAGCAAGGCCCATCTTATCAGGATCCACAGTAATAAGATATCATTGACAGCAACAAAATATCCTTCGGCGAAAGTGGTCGGGACAGATCTGAGTCCGATCCAGCCGGAATTGTATGATTCTCACCTGTCTTCCCGTGCTGCCTGTCTGACATCTGTAGCGTCCCAGCGAATTGCCAGTTCGAAGTCGACGACGCAGAAGACGATTGGGCATTCTCCACCCCATTTGATTTCATCCACATGCGTGGCATGATGACATGCTTCTCCGACCCAAGATCAATTCTAGCAAAAGCATATGAAGCTACAGCTCCAGGCGGGTACCTCGAGATGCAAGATTCGGTCTTTCCTATGCATTGCCACGACGATACACTTGAAGGCACTGCACTTGATATTTGGGGAAAAGCTTGTGTTGAAGGAGCCGCTAAAATCGGTAGGCCGTGGACTAACACGCCTAACTATCGCGGTTGGATGATTGAGCTTGGTTTCGAGGATGTCAAAGAGAAGATCTTCGAAGTACCTATCAATACTTGGCCAAAAGGGAGAAAGCAAAAGGAGTTGGGATTGTGGTGGCAAGCTGACTTGATGGACGCGCTAGGAGCTAGTATGGCGATCTTGACGAGGGCGATGGGTTGGACTCCCGAACAGGTGGAGTTACATCTGGTGCAAGTGAGGAAAGATATCAAGAACAAGGGTGTGCATGGATATATGCCAATGTGAGTAATCATTTTGGAAGGTGTATTATCTGCTGACATGGACAGACATATCGTGTGGGGCAGGAAACCGGAATCTGCACCAGAAAATTAAGCAATACCTGGAGATGCTTGAGGTAATAACTGCACTTGCACTTGGAATGACAACAACGTGTCACGAAACAGAAAGTGAAGAAGCGTGCAGAGTCCTAGCCTCAAACATTATAGTTTGTCGATGTCCATTTTGAAACTAGATCATTGAGTTGGGACCAGTCGTGGCAGAGCCAGTGTGAGAGATGGACTGCTTTTGCTTTTTACGGTCGTCACTTTCCTAAATATCGTCCTATTCCGTCTCATTGCATGGCCACCAGAGCTTCCTTGTGGTAGAGCGGATATAGATCTGGGTCATCATCGGTCTTGCAGAACAGGAAACCTGTGAGTCGAGGCGTGACCGATGGAGCGCGCTAAGAGTCATCACTTTTTCATGTATTTCCTTCTTCGTCCGGCTCCCAGTACAAATCAGGAAATACATTTTCTCGCATGATATCAGGTACACTGTTATTACGGGCCAATTCATGGTACGCTTGGATGGCTCGGTCCCAATACCGTGGTTGGGGTCGCTTAGCTCCGCGCCTATCCAGACCAGAAATCATGATTTATGTTCTAAAGGCTGCTATGGCACTTGGATTTGTACTACTCAGTCTTATTCTCTCATTAAATTAGTTTAATTTTTCGGCGCTTTGTTATATATTTATCTCACGATGGCCTTTCTCTCTCGTCTCACGTCCATTCCATACCTCTACTTTCATCATGGTAACAAACAACCCAAACATAGCAAAAGGACCGCGAGCACCAATGGCGAACAGATATCCCACAGAATCAAACGACGCGGGCATGGGAAGAAGGACTCACCCACCGCCAGACGCACCCAGAGCACCTCGAGCAATGCTGAATGACAGCTGGCCGAGCGGGACAACTGAATCCTGGATGAGGGGATCTCACTCGGGATTGCGAAGTGGAACTAACTGGTCTGTACCCCTTGGACACGGGAAAACATCGCCAAGTTTCGTCCCAAACAGAACGCGGGCTGAATTGAGTCGACATGCGGACGCAATTCCACAAGCACGAAGCAGAGTTTCAGCTGCCGCGCTTAATACAGCTTCTATGCCTCCGAATAGGAGTAGCCAAGCTGAGCATCGAGGGACATACAATGGTGAAAGTTCGAGATCTGGTGCATGTTCGGGTGATGGAATGATCATAGATAGACAGACTGGTGGGATACCTGATCCCGACGTAACTTTTGATGACCAAAGATATACGCAGAGACATGGGCATACGTCTGAAATGGTCGAAAGAACAGGGCTGTCGCACGGCAGCAGCAGAATCGGTGGGAATAGCAATAACAGCTTCAGAAATTCAGCACTCTCTCTGATACCACGAGATGAGGAGAGACCGAGTGTTGGAGGAACGCGGTCTAATGCAACTATGAGGGGTGCTGTGAGGGGTGGAATGAACGTTGGGGGACAATATCAGCCGAACTCACACGGAGGACCATCAAACAGCGTCAGAAATACCATGGACGCCAGGGGACGACATCAGGAGACCACAAGAGCAGGACCATCGAACAGCGGCAGAAGCACCAGTGACATCGACACCTATACTATGTCGATGCTATCTCTGATACCTGGCGTTATCGAACAACAAGGCGATAGGAAACTCCTGCTTAACACATCTTCGAGTCATGGAATGAACAATCAAGAACAACAACATGCGTCACGAGATCCACGAATGTCAAATGCATATTCAAGCATCAACGGCCAGGAACAACGTCCCGCGTTACAAGATCCACGAGTGTCAAATGCATATTCAAGCATCAACAGCAACGAGCCCCAAGATTACCTACAAGTACAGAACACGCAAGTCGGTGGGTACAATTACTCAAACGGAGAAACAAGTCTTACTCCGCATTTCCGCATCGCCAAATTTGGACGCTTCATAATTCGCTTCGTGGTCTGCTTCTGCTCCAACCCCCGTGGCTACCTCCCAGGCATGCCCCGTGCTCCTGTGTATGAAGATAAAAGGAAAGAACATTATGAGTGGTCGCAGTGGTCATCTTTAACAGTCGAACAGAGAGCTCAAGAGAGACGGCGATACATACTCATCATACGTCGACTTGAAATGGAACAGTATGCTAGTCACCATTCAGAGATCTGGCACATTGGTGAAGCAGCCGATCGTCGGATAGTTGATAGAAGGATCAGAGAGACCGTAGCCAAACCTATCAGGGCTATAAATATGCAGAGACGTTCAAAGGAGTACAAACTTTCCCAAGAGTACATGGGAATGATCTCTCCTACGCACCCACCGAAACATGGCTGGGTTGAACTGGACGAGAGTAAGGTTCCTATGGAGCATTGGTCGGTCTTGTTGCATCTTTACAAAGATCGGTACGTGCCGAGGACTGCGGAACAAAGACTGTCGAGCTTTGACTTGGACAAGTATATTGCCGCTCAACCCCCAAAGGAAGAGGTCGAAGGCGTGACACCGAATGACCACGAGAAAAGCGTTGACACGCAGCCTTTGATGGTAAACAAAGGCAAGGGGAATATTATAGACAAAGGGAAAGGGAAAGAGAAAGTGGTAGCCAAAGAAGAAGGGGAGCAGGTAGAAGAACCATCCCTGGGTGTCGCGGTAATGGGCGATATCAAGGAGGAGACTGACGCCCAACCATCAATGATAAGGAAATGGAAAGGGAAAGGGAAGCAGGAGGGGGAACCATCGTTCAAAGGCATGGCATCGAGAGACATCGAGGAGAAGCTCAAGAGAATCGCGTCCGGAATGCTGACGAGAATTAAAACCAAAGCTTAATCTCCAGGAAAACAAGAGGCAGTGGGGAATAGGTGTGGAGGAACGCCGGTGCAAACCCCATTGGCACTAACATACTGGGAAGACATATTGGAAGCAAATCCAGAACCGGTCAGGAAATCTCATTACTGGCATAATAGAATTACAGATTTTTACTGGTCATTTTGGCAAATGTTATCTATACCTATAAACTTTTATCTCTCGCTTGTTTTGTGTTTGTCTTTTTTCATTAAATATGAATTCGGTGTGAGATGGAATCATTGTGTTCTCTTTGTCACATTTTTCTTTTCGTGGATCCAAGCAGTCATTGTCACCTTTCTCATCCGAACCTTTCTCATCCGAAGAAGTTCAATCGCCTCTATGCCTGACTTCTCGCTTTCCGATCATGGCCCTCACCATCGGCAGAATATACGATCGCAAGACCCTCTGGCCCGCGATACAGGTCGAACTCGAACGACGACAATTTGACGAACTAGGCGACAGTGACTTGCAAGTATACAATGAGATTAGAGCGAATAACGACTCGCTGAATAACCTTAATCTAGAAGATGAAGCTCAAGCATCGAAAAGGATGTCTGTACCCTTTGGTTTACGCGGCCTCAACTATCTGGACGTGGAAGCAATTTTGACAACCAAAACCATTGGCAGTAAAGTTGTGGATTTGTATATGGATTGCACAGCAGATTATGTGAATTTTGTTAGAAGACCTACTATAATTGGGGGAACTGAAAAGCTCGCAGAACTCCCACATACGGGATATCGGGCGATTGAATCGATGAAGGTAGAGGATGCTCAACAGCAGAGATATCTGAATTGCCGAGTTATGTCGACAGACCAATTACAGCAATGCACCAGCGTCGAAAACCCTCGAATCGTCCTTGAAAGTATGAATTGTTCAGGAGAGAATTTCCAACATTTGGATCACCTATCCATCGCGTACAGTAACGGAGCCCGTAAGTCACAATTCCCACTCAGAATACTGATCCATCTTCCAGAAAGATATCTGACTGATGGATGAATGCAAGACCACGCACTCCTCGGCATAGCCCCGCGCCAAAAACACGTATTCATAATCGACAGTATCGCCAACATGATCCTCTCCCAAGACGACGGTCTCCCCCGCTCCGCCCTCCTCCGAATTCTCTTCTCCCAAATCCCCAAAAACGAGACCTGGCCTCTCTATACCCAAGACACACAAAAGTCCAACGAAACTATCGACGGTAGCCCAGATGCTGCTCGACAGGGTGATTATTATAATTGTGGGGTGTTTACTGTGACGAATGCGTTTTGTATGGCATTTGGGTTTGATCTCATGTGTTATAGGCAAAGAGACTTGGGATTGAAGAGAGATAGGATGTTACTGGAACTGAATCAGGGGTCTCTTGGTGGAAGGGTTGCTTATGATCTTTTGGATGTGCCGGATGGGCCGCTGTATCTGAACCCGGTGTTTCAGCCACAGTTTGCGAGATATCCGGGAGAGTCGACGATAGAACAAGGAATCAGAGATTTGTTGGAGGATGATGATGAGGATGGTGGGACGTGGGATGATCTTTTGGCGAGTAAGGAGGGATCATGATGGGCCGGGTGCACATGAGCTACATGGGGAGGAGGACGATGGGGTGATGATGGAGAGGAGCAGCGACCTTATATTGATTTGACGCCTCCCCACGTTCGTCGTCCGCATCAAGAGATATTCAGCGATCATAGCTCGTCAGATGAGGAGTCCAGATATCTGTACGAAGCGCGTTGAATCATCGACGATGACGATACAATGGACTGGGAAGACGAAGGCGACTACGCAGGACCAAGCACGCCGTCCAAGGAGTCTGAGCCAGACACAATCTCGGCACAACTTAAGAAGCTCGTACCATCAGCTGAAAGGGCAATCTACTACGAGCTTGCTCGTAATCGACCTCACATTAATAGAGCGTAGAATCGCGGACAAGAATACGTCCGGTTTAGTGATGTTAAAAGGCTCGCTCACCCACCACAGCTCCATCCAGAGCACTTCCAAAAGCACGGCTTCTTATATCCTTCCCTACCAGAGACACCTTCCGCCGAACGTCTCTCACAGTACTCACTGGAAGAGCGGATAGCAGCATATAAACGCTTTCTCCTTCAAGGGATCGAGGAGTGGGAACATGAAAGTCCAGAGATCATCAAACGATGAGCGCAGAACAAGATGGCAGCTTTCGTAACCCAGTATTGGGACGAATCGGTGAAGCTTGATACATGGTTCGTCAAAGGATATAAGGATTGGCATGAGAAACATGTAACGAGAGAGAGGGAGGCACTGGCATTCTTAAAAGAGATGTGGAGCCAGGAGGGGAATCCAGGTTTGAGTCGAGGAGGGATGTTCTCTATCAATTGGAATTTATCAGGGAGAAGATGAAAGCGAAGGGTGCGCTGTGGAAGGATTTGAGATAGCTTAGTCTATGTAGGATTTGACTTTCATTGAAGGAATCTCGTTTCCACTTTTAATGTTTTGATCGGCTTCGCTTATCTCTATAGGGCAGACGGACTAGTTCGTGGCTGAGATGGGGGATGACCCGAACTAGTCGGATGGAGTCTTGGGAGCTCAGCCTCACTGTAGCCTGCTCGTGTATAAGTTCCACCTCGGTCTCTGTTCCTAAGATTTGAAGGCATCTGGAATTGATAATCAACATATTGACGATGGATCCAATCGCACTCGCAACCACTATCTCAGCACTTACAGGCGTCTGTCTGAAGACAGTAGGGTCGCTGAACGCTCTTCAAACGAACTTCACCAACCATGAACAAACCATCAAGTCTATGTGCTCAGAATGCACTGCCATAAGTGCATCTCTCACGAAAATCCAATCATGTGTACTGCAAGATATTACACCTCTCGATCATTTTCAATTAAAAGGGATCTTCGATACCATCATCACTGGATGCCGAGTGCTCTTCGCTTGCCTTGAACAAGATCTTGAAAAGTTGTCAGCGGAGGCACCCGCCATCAGGTCTTGGAAACCGTGGAGCTCTGTCTCCAAGAGTAATGGGGATTGGGATCAGAAGAGAATGAGCAGATATCTCGCAGATGCAAGAATGCAACAGGGCGCATTGATACTGTTGAATGAATTCCTCATGATGTAAGTCACCACTCCACTCAAAGGTGCAAAGGATGAGATGACTGACAACGCTGTAGCAAAAATGCAGACCAGTTCCATACCAAAAGACAGAAAAATACGTCGACAGTCATGCAGCAAGAGCTCGCGACGCGGAAACTCCGAGAAGCCAATCCTGGGATCAACATTCCTCCCACGGTTTACGGAGAGCCTGGTTTGAGCAGGCAACCAGTCAAGCCAGTCTTTGCGACGACTTATGACCAGTCTTTTGCTTTCGACAATATGTTGGTCAACTCTGAGGCTTATCGTCGAAGTATGGGAATTCCTCCCTCAGCAGCGGCTCGAAGTCAGCCCTCTCAATCCAGCCCGGGACCATCCAAGCCAACCGATGTCAAGCGAGAGAAGGAGGATAGCCAGGTAACACCAGACGACGATGAGCTTCCAGAGTATACTCCATATCCCGAGGACTCGACTGCACCACCCGTCGACGAGTACATCCCAAATCCTCGAGCAGTCTTCCAAAGCTACGGCGTCCCGAAACCCATTCCACAGGATCGTATCCCACCAGTCCACGTCCCCGACTGCCCTTCCAGCCTCCCTCTCACCACAAACCCCTCCCAGTTGAACTTCACTCTTCCCCTCAAGAACGAACAACACATCCTCGTTCAACTTCACAATCCCAATACATCCTCTATTCATTACCGCATCAAAACCACCTCGCCGAGACGGTACTGTGTCCGACCGAACAACGGAGCTATCGCCGCTGGAGCAGATATCAACGTCGACTTCATTGCGGTGGCTTGGGACAAGAGCATGAAGAAGCCAGAGAGAACGGAGAAATTTATGATTGAGTCGTTGGTTGTGAAGGTGGGGGAGAACTTTGAGTGGCGGAGGGATGTGGAGAGGAGGGCTGAAGAGGTGCAGAGGGTGAAGATTAAGGTTGAGCTTGAGGGGGAGCCATGAGCTGGGAGGGAAGAAGAAAGAGGTAGCGTTTGGTGGTATATGCTTTTATGGTGTATGATTGTTCATGCCAGCCAGGTAAATGGCTCTGTCATGGTTAGAGTGAAGTGGTCAGACTTCTGAAGCTGGAGTTTAGAGATGCAATATGTTCTTACTCAATCAACACAAGCCAAGTAACTTACTTCCACACCAAGGTAGAATTTACCAACCTCGAGTAAAGTAAGGAACTTGAGCTTCAAGTACAGTTGAAGCAATTCAGTCCGATGATCCAATAGGTCTCGAATGCTTGTGAGGGAAGATGACTCCCATCGCTCTTGCGCGCCCGTCGATCAAGCTCTTCTTGCTGAGTCAGCCGTGGAAGTTAAATGGCTCTCCTACGAAACACTCACTCAACATTGACTGGTGACGGTGAACCCAATGCTACGAGCAGAAGAAGTCCACCACAAGCTCACGGAATATACGAGTATCTGACAGGTAAGCGATAGTAGGTCTGGCTATGTCTCTTACTCCGTTACTATGCAGCACTACTGCACGTCGATGCAGGCTTGAGGCTGATGGCTGAGGGCTGAGCGACCCCCAACACACAACCACTCAGCACTCTCTTCTACGAGGCTGGACATCCCTTCTGTTGCTTTCCGATGTTTAACAGTCTCCATTGATTGACAGCTCTCATGTTTGGATTCAAGAAGAAGAATGCCCTTGAGCAGAAGCCAGAATCTGGCTCGCCTTATGGCCAGGACTCTCACCAGCGGACGCAACTCAACTTGGCCGCTGCCATTGCTACTCGGCCAATCCCACCACAACCCCCAGACGGATGGTAGGCCCCCCCCTCTCTGAGTCCAGTGATACGACAATGACTGACCGATCGAAGGAGAGCGACCTGGCTCCCTCACGACAAGCAATACTCCTATCTTCACATCGCGAGCGAATATGTCCAGTTCGGATATCCAGACGAGCAGACTATCGCGAAGTACGCCTCGCTTTATCCTCATCTAGCATACGAATCAGCACAGACGCAATCGACATACTCTCTGCCCTCAATATCCTCTCCACCCCTCCCTCCTCCTTCACAGGTCGAGTCGCCAGCATTGAATGGAACCCGGGGACCGCCGCCACCCCTTGTGACAACTGCGCCAGGAGGTACCAATGGCGCAAATGCCAATACCGACAACGAATCTCCCACTGGAGCTTCAGTACTCGCCTTGTTCGATATCCCAGGCAACTGGTCAGGAAAGGGGCAGCATGTTGAATTCGCGCGAAACGAACACATACCGCTCGAAGAAGGCATATCTCTCGGTCGTGGTGCAAGCGCAGATGTTCATGAGGTCGTCTGTCGCGGGGTAAAGATTGCAAGGAAACAGATATTCTGCAGCCGGCGGATGAAGATCGAGGATGTCAAGCGGGAGCTGGAAATCTTGAGGAAGCTGGACCACAAACACGTCGTCACATTGCTGGGATCCTACACACAGAGGATGGTGCTGGGCATCTTACTGTTTCCAGCTGCTGTTTGCGACTTGGGCGTATATCTGGATGAATTGGACGAGGATCTTCGATCAGGAAATCTGAATCTGGGAGAAGGCATGTCAAGGCTATGCGAACGTTTGCACATACCGGACAACCTTTTCCATGCGAAAGAACGGTTGTGTCGTATTTATGGATGTCTTGCGAAAGCGGTGCAATATCTCCACGATAATGATGTCCGACACAAGGATCTCAAACCACGAAATATCCTCCTCGATCGCAATGACGGACTTTTCATTACTGACTTCGGACTGAGTAGAGATACTACCGATGCATCTACGAGCGTTACAAACGGCATCGAACGTGGAACATACAAATACTGTGCTCCTGAAGTTGCTCGATACGAACCTCGGGGAAGAGCGGCTGACATTTACTCCCTTGGCTGTGTTTTTCTCGAGATCAATACTGTATATCGACAGCTTTCGCTCGTGGAATTTGACACCTTCCGAACCAAGAATGAGGATCACTCGTTTCAAAACAGCCCAGAAAAGTTGCAAGAGTGGATGACCAGGCTGAGAGCAGTCCCAACGGCACACGATCAGGGCATCTTCGATTTGATGGACTTGGTGGAGAGAATGGTCGCCAATTCACCGACTGCTAGACCAGTCATAGCTATAGTCATTGCGACTTTGAAGACACTGAGCGGCGACCATTATTTTGCGAGTTGTTGTGGTACGCCCCCTACTATCGACAAGGAGTTTCGAGACCTAGGTATGTTGACACATCTGCACATTGCCAATGTTAAGCTCATTGTATCTAGCAACAAAATACAAAAAAGTGAAGATGTTCTACTTCGAAAAGGCTGCCGAGGTGGAGAAGCTCGAGGCGTCCTTGAAGGAGGAGAGGATGAAGGTTCAGGACATGGCAGAAGAGATTGTAGTCCTCAAAGATGCCGTGAACACCACCAGACCATGGAAGGCCATGGGAGATGCTGGTACTGAGAACGTCAGTGATAGGGCCATCACCCCGTTCACCCCGTCAGATCCTAACGACCACTTCAGCATCTTAGATAAAGATTACGGCAGTAAAGGTTATCTTACCAAGTCTGAAATTGAAGACCATCTCGAAGCATACTTTCCAGCCGGTAACAGAGATCAGATCTGGAGGCTAATGGACGTGGACGCCGATGGTCGCTTGACAAGGGATGAGTTCGATATTATGTGGCACTTCGTGCCTGATGGAGACCATGATATGTCAGTTGAACTCCATCTACCAGATACCCTACCTGTAGAACTCGTTCCGCCATCTTTTAGGGGACTCGACAGCCAACCAAACCTGTCAGCAGGATACAAGACATGGACATGGAGGGAGAGGAGAGCTGTAGACTATGATGGACATGATTGGGGCGACAATGATGACGTGGATGATGAGCTTCCTCTTCGTACTCCTACAAAGTCTGTACCACTTTTACCTCGACAGCTAGGTAATGCGTGAAAATGTTTGTGTTAACAAACAGGGGCAATGACATTGACGAAGTCGAAAGGGTTTCGAAGTCAATCAGGACGGTTTTAAGACTTTCATCTCGCGCTATATGAGCCTTTTGGGCGTTGGCGTGGGATTCAAGTCCAAGCAGAAACAAAGGACCGGATGGACGTCTCAAATGCCCAGCAGGTTGCTTGCCCAAGCAATTGAGGCAAGTTTGCACATCGACAAAAGAGTTTTCGAATCCATCTACCTCATGGCTCTCGCCATACAAGATGTGAGGCCCGATTCAGCAACACAGGATCTCCATATAGCCAGGATTGACCACGAGATGTCCGGGTTCGAGAACCACCACAGTGCCTGAAACTGCAGTCTAGCTCCACGTCCATAGCAGAATCACACGTTTCTGAAGAATCTTTACAAAAGGGGGATTTGGACAGCATCTTGTTATCAATCATGCTCACTATGGTCTCAAATGTCTATGAAATATGCAAATCGCTATGCAACCAACGCCCAGCAATGCAACCATTTCCATTATCCATAAGCCCGTTTCCAGTCCCCTACGCCTTCTTCGGCGCCCAATTCCCCAACCAAGTCCTCGCACCATCCAATCCACCCCCTCCAGCCTCAAGCGCAGCAACACACCACTCAAGCTCATAACCCCCCTCGGCAGCAAGCATCTCCGCCATCCCCCTTCTCCTCTGACTCCCCTCATCAACACAGAAATAACACGGCTTGCCATGATCCGCAATATCTTCCACCAACGGCTTCACAATCGGCAACGCCATCTGTGCCGTCAAAGCCTCCCCTCCTCCTTTCCCACCACTCGCCTTCGCCTTCGCCCTAGCCGTCTTGCAATACTCATTCTTACACCACGCCTTCCCACATCCGGAGATCAATTGGGATAGATATCGCCGCTCAATACGACGACGTAGAGCTCGACCCTCAGGATCATGCATACTAACATACAACGGCCCGAAACAAATACTACACACCCCGACGCTATTCCCAGGCCCCTGCCCCATCCTACTCCCCGCTCCAATCTCCCCATTGCGCCCGACGCCCTCCAGCGTCCGCCCGCAATTCGCATTCCTGCATATCGCCGGCTTGGCCTTCGTGCTCTTCTCCAATTCATGGTGCTTCAAATGCGTAGACATGTCCCGTAAGCGGATTATCCGGCTGCAGAGGTGACAATCTGTTGTGCGGGCTCCGTCTGCTAACTCGTGGGCTGTAAGGCCGGAAATCAGCGATTCAGGTGACGGGTCGAAGGGATCGCCTTCTTGGGGGACTTCGAGATGGCAGAATTGGCAGAGGATGAGCTTGCCTGGACAGGTTGATGTGCGGTGTAAAGCGAGGGAGGGAAGGTTGCGCGCTTCGTAGGGACAGGAGGGGCAGGCGTGGGGAGTATGGAATATGGTGTCGTGGGTAGCTTTTGAGGACTCGCTGTTCCCGTGAGAGGTGTCGTGCGGACAGTGCCAGTGAGATGACCATTCTAGTGAGTTCTTCTTGAAGACGAGGGAGCATTTGGGACAGTGGATGTTGTTGCGGAGACAGAAGTTCTCGTGGAGCATCATTGTTCGGGTGGGGACCCATTGGAGACAGTTCTTGCATTGTTGTTCGTCTGGGTTGTTCATTTCTGTGTCGGTGGAGTCGGAGTCGAGGATAATGGGGGATTTGGTTGTGCCGTTCACTGATTTCGAGAGAGATTTGAAAGCTAGAGAGAATTTGCGAGGTTTTGAGGAGTCTTCTGATGGGCGAGCGTATATCGAGATGTAGAGAGCTTCGGCATTTTCTAACTCGACGTTTGTTGCTGAGATTCTGATACTCTTCACGGACTCGTCGCTGAAGTCTCCGAAAACGTGCTCATCTTCCCGCGGTCGTGCTCGTTGTCGCGGCGAGTATGGACTGACGAAAAGCTCCAGGTTTTCCTCTTCTGTAGTCAACTCAATCTCAATCCCTTGCGTGCGATCCCATGAAGGTAACTGAAAATCCACGTAATCTCCAGCAAGAACTTGTCCAGTTGATGGCTTCCAGATACTCAAATCTCCACCAACAGAACTTCCTTCCGCCGTTCCAGGTGCTTTCTGTGCTTTGGCCATGATCTGCTTCATGGTTTCCCTAGCTTGCTCTTCGTTCAGAGCCTCAATGTCGACTTCTAAATCCGTGTCAACAACGCAGATTCCATCTCCCTCCGGCGCAAACTTGTCTATCAGAAAACGAAATTCTTCTGACTTAGATCCGCGTACAGTCAATATCTCCCCATTCGTGAGAGTCGTGAAGTTCTCCCGTAGATGTCTCTCCAGCAAAGATTTCCAATCTTCCGGATTGTAACCTGCTTCCAGAGGCCGTAACCGTACATATGTCCCCTTTGGTAACTGCTTCGCATGGACCGTGATTTTCGGAGGCTCTTCTTTGACATCCTCAATGTCATCCGTCAAATCTATAGGAGCATCCGGCGTCCCTTCATCATCTGAATGTACAGACACAGCTTTCCTCCTCCCCTTCGCCTCAGGCTGCACCACGCCCAACGCCTCTAGCAAAAACGGACTCAATCCCACCTCTCCCTCCTCCGCAGAGAACTCTCTTATACCCGCATGCACCACATTTCCATTCGCAGCATTCACCAGTCGAAATGTAAGAGGATGCGGTAACTGCTGTTGCGTGTCCCGCCATTGCGACTGCTCTGCGCGCGCCGCGGCGAGGGAGTATGGGTTGAAGGGGTCGAAGGCGAGGGCGTTTGCTCGATTTGATGAGGGGACTGCGACTGTTGAGGCGGAGAGAAGCTGTTCGAGTGCGGATTGGGGGAGGAGGATCTTGTCGCCTGGTAATGTCTTGTTGGACTTGGGGGCGACGTTGAATACGCCGGTCCAGGAGAGGGAGATTTCAGATGGCGTTGCCATGGTTTGTTGTGGTGGAGTGGGCTCGAGATAGCATATGGCGTGAAGATGGAGATGAGGAGTTTGCCTTTGAGAGATGAGTGCAGTAAAATGGATTGGTTGGGTTATGTTCTTCTTGTTTGTTGTGTTTGTCAGAATTCGATGTTCTCGAAGTTACTACCACTGACCGAGCTTCAAGCGGCAAAGGCATCAAGCGCCGCATCATCACCGTCACTGATAAGCTGATAAGCAATTAAGCTTAATTTATTAGCGTCTCTCTCACGTGACTGTCATTATCAACAATCCAACAGCCTCGCATTCGACGGATACTCGCATCGTATCTCGGTCCCGAAACAAGAGGATTCATCATCTACTCAACGTCCGCACGACCACGTAAACCTCTTCCTTTCATTTTCCTCTCTTCATGCTATGGAGGACGCTCTTCAAACACCATCAAAGTCTACTTCTCTGCCAACTACACTGCTCCAGCTACTCTCCAACACGCTTGTCCTGAGCCAGACAACTCCGTACTTACCGCCTTCAAGCCTTCTGGCTCTCGGCTCAACTTGCAAGGCTTTCCAGACTCTAATTAGGAATACGCCGGTTGTATTTAGGCATCTTGATTTGACAAAGGTCAAGTCTGCGCAGTTTGAAATAGCTGCGATCGATCATGGTGGCGAGGTGTGGAGGAACGTACAGCTAGGTTGGTGATACCTGCTCGGGTATTTGGAGACATAAACACTAACAGAGTATTGCACGTAGACGAGAATGTGACAGAAGACGAGTACGTACATCTTCCCCGACCAGCTAGGAAACACACTAATGCGCTAAGTTTCTATGGTGGCCCTTTACAAGGCATATTTAACACCCTCCGCCGGCGGCATATTCTCCAAGATGTCCAAACCCTCATTCTCGATGGCCTATCAGTGACTTCGGATCTGCTGTCGGATATAATCATCCAGGACCATTTCAACGTACGGATACTGTCTATACGGGATGTCCAGAATTTGAATGAGAGGAAGCTGCAGCAGGCACTGTTATATGCTGTGCGACCATCTCGACCAGAAAATACACCGAAGCTTCGAGGGCTGTATATATTTGGGCCGAAGGATGCAGCACTTGCTCCTCGCTATCCTCAACGTGTGGATGATCATCATCGACATATAGCACCGAGTGATTTCTGGTCGTCAGATGGCGGTGTAGTATTTGGTCCCGGCGCGCAAATAGGAGCCCAGTGGAACCAGAAATCTGGAGATACCCTCGCAGATGAACTGGCTTGTGGTGCAGACCGATGGTACCAAGCAGGTGGCAAAGTCTTGAGCAAGCCTCCTTCTCTGGAATGGGCAAACACTATGTATGCATGCCAGGGAATTATCAGTTTCGATGCTGTCCTCTGCAATGGACCACGCCACTCCTCGCTCGGATTTGACGATTCAAAGCCACCAAGTCCGTGGTATCAAAGCTCGGGAGTCCATCTCTCATCCCGTGTCGCCACCCATTCTGTTGGACGCTGTTTTGCCTGCAAGAGAAGCCCTGAAGGTATCGCGAGATTCAAGCAGGCGCCGATGGAAAGGTTCCCTCTGCTTGCTCCTCCACCCCTTCACTCGTCCACGATCAAGGCTGCGAAAACGCCGTTTCCAGGATTTGGAGACAAAATGTTGCTGAGATGCACAGATTGTCTTCGAAGTCGATACTGCGAGAATTGTCATAAGTGGTGGTGCGAAGATTGCTACGAGATTTCAGACCACGGCGGGTTCTTCGTCCCAGGTCCTGCACAGCCCTGGGGGGCAGCTGAGTCCGGAAATTCGGGTTTGCACCCAGAGAAGAATGTCAAGGTACATATGGGTCTCTGTGTTGAGGACTGTCTTGTTGCCGAGATGATGTCCGGAGCTGGCAGTAATGGCATGTGGGGTTGAGTTCATCGACTTCACGCAATTACGTATGGGAGAACTTCGATTTCATTTGGTTCGTTGATTCGAACGCGGACTGACTTGCCAACAGCCTGGAGTCTTTAGAAGTTGCTTCGAATGCGGTCCAAACGTAAGTATCGCATCACTGCCGAGGCAAATCAAACATGGCTAATATCGGCAGTGTGATTCGTGCATCACGCAAACCCAGAGAATGTGTAAGATTTGCGGAGGGGGTTATTGCACGATCCACAACGAGGGATCAACATTATCAACTGCAGGTCGCCACGCAATCAACGGATGTAGATGCTGAAGCTGACGAGCCTTAGTGCGATTGTATGAGGTGTCCAGTTACACTTAGATATCCTGGACTCAAGCTGACGTTAAAACAGGGTGTGCAAGAAGTGGCAGACGGACGAGAGAAATGTACTGAATGCCACTTGGGACATTTCAAATAATGTCAACACTCCACTCACCTTTTCGGACTCACCGCTTCTCACTCCTCTCCATCACCATTGGATGATTCCGGGAAAGCTTTCTCCGGCGCACAAAAGACCAGATTCGTCGACGACTCAGGTCGCGATCCTGGCCTTTCACAAACATGCCTCATCCACGAACTTCATCTCAAGGAGGCTCGCATGACGACGGGGCTTTAGAAGCCACACAAGCATCTGACGACAGATAGGGGCATCTTGGCCGTTGCTTGCGGTCGCCTCCCTCGAATCAAATGCCATGCTGTGAACTTTCGTGGCTCAATCAGGGACCACAACGTCAGCCACTGCGAGCTCTATTTGTGTCTAACTGCCAACCCAGCAAAGATCTCCGCATTGAAACAAAGATTCATCATGCAATAAATTTGTTCTCATTGGCCAATGCCTCTCTTCATGACTTGTGCAATGTTTTGATTGGGTGTTCCCATGTTGTTCCTTTCGCCAAGACTCCGTCCACTCAAAATACGCGTCTCCTGCTCCACCTCCGTCCGCTCAACAGCCACATCCCGATCATTTAGAACCAAGACATCGAGAGATGCACGTCCTGCAAACTTTGTTGTCGCTGTCGGCCGAAGGAAATGTTACGTGCCTCTCCGTCAAGTCAACCAATGGGATGTGCCGTAATGGTCAAATGTTTACGTTGTGGGGTATGCTAGAGCCTCAACGCTCCGGCCCCTAAATTTCGGACGAAGCCCCCTCGCCCCAGCCTTCCCTGTGGTTCCCCCAGTTCACCGGGGGTTTTTTAAGCTTCATCGTCAATGTACGTATGCTTGACGAATGCTCACAAAAGACATATCTTGGCAATTTGACATGAAAACAGTGGCTATGGAGTCGACATATATATACTCCTATCTCGCCTTCAATGTAGGTTCTCTCCTCACCCTCATCACCATCTTCATTCTCTACCTCTTTCTTTCCTCATATTTCCTTACTCTTTCCGGTATTTCCTTGTCTGCACAATTCTCATTTCCAGTCATCCTCTCGAACCTCCAACATGCAACTCATCACCCCTCTCATCGCCGCATCGGTTCTCGCAACCAAGGCCTTCGCTCATCCTGGCCATGACATGCAAGCTGAGATCGCTGAGCGTGCTGCCTTCATGGCAACTGCTCCTCGCGATCTCAGCCACTGCGTCGAGAAGTTGAAGAAGCGCGGTTTGGACAAGAAGAACGTCGCTCGTAGAGCCGCTATGGCAAAGGATGCCCGCAAGAAGAGAGCCATCTCTGAAGGTTCGTGCCGCCTTCGAATTCCCCGAGGACCCTAATTGACAGCCACAGATTCCCCATACCTCAGAGTTCGTGACGCCGCCAGTGTCCTCGCTACCTCCCACTTGTCAAGCGAGGCCTACACCAACGCCACCGAGGAGTCCATCCTCTTCTCCGGCAACAGCTCCTGCATCCTCTCCCCAGAAGTCACCCAAGGACCATACTACGTCACTGGCGAGTATGTCCGCGAGGACATCCGGGAAGACCAAGACGGTATCGACCTTATCCTCGACACCCAAGTCATCGACGTCGCCACCTGCGAGCCCGTTCCAGACGCCATGATCGAAATCTGGCACTGCAACTCCACCGGTGTCTATTCCGGCATCGTCGCCTCCGGCAACGGCGACAGCTCCGACACTACCAACCTTGACAACACCTTCCTTCGTGGGCTACAACCTACCGACGACGAGGGCGTCGCTCAATTCCAAACCCTCTTCCCAGGCCACTACACCAGCCGCGCCACTCACATCCACGTCCTCGCCCACTTCAACGGCACCCAGTACGCCAACGGCACCTACGCCGGCGGCTACGTCTCGCACGTCGGCCAGCTCTTCTTCGACCAAGACCTCATCACGCAAGTCGAAGCCGTCTCGCCATACTCCACCAACACGCAAGAAATCACCGACAACTCAGACGACCAGATCTTCGCCGAGGAAGCCGCAACCACCGACCCCGTCATTGAGTACTCCCTCCTCGGCAGCGATATCTCCGCCGGTGTTTTCGGCTGGGTCGCGTTCGGTATCGATCTGACTTCGGAGCAGACTATCTCAGGTGCTGCGTCCCTTACTGCTGATGGTGGTGTTGCCAACTCGAACAGTGGCGTTGGTGGTGGATCGGGTGGACCAGGCGGCAATGGAACTGCGCCTACGGGGTCTGCTCCAAGCGGTGCCGTCCCATCTGATGCTGCTGTTGCATCGACCTTTGTGACTAGCTCTTCTGCGGCTGCTTCGGAGGCTTCCGCTGCTTGCGATGCTTAGATTGAGCAAAGGCGTGCTTGTTGATTTGATTTGTTTCGATTTAGCTTGCTTATTTGGCTTTTAGTTGTGCTAGGACAGTGAGAGGAAAAAGAGATTTGAGGAAGGGGAGGAAAGGGATGTAGGATGTGCATTCGTTCTGGCGTTGAGAGTCTTGTATCATACATATACCACAAAATTTACCTGAGCCACTCGTTTTTACAAGCATATTACCCCTCATTTCAAGCCCGTGTCACAATTGTTTGAATCCTGCTCTGTATATTGAGTGCAGCAATGCAGTTATAGAATAGAAGCTGATAGTATATCGATGAAGCAATGAGATGGCAATGTTATTCATTACCAGGATTGCGCCGTCCATTACTTTCTGC